>Ga0316192_10000042_pt1 | contig 69517 bp, 69 predicted proteins | sample MerIslwburrow_MG_FD_204931 | JGI IMG/M metagenome (GOLD analysis project Ga0316192, IMG submission 204931) | Coastal sediment microbial communities from Maine, United States - Merrow Island worm burrow | ecosystem: Environmental > Aquatic > Marine > Coastal > Sediment | place: USA: Maine...
GGTGATTCCTGTTGCCCACGGCGTGCAAGCGACCAAACAGCGCATTGTCATCTACAATGTGGCCTTGCTGGGCGTGGCCCTGTTGCCTTTCTTTTATGGTATGGCTGGCTGGTTTTATCTGGCCACGGCGATTGTGTTGAGCCTGGGCTTTCTGGTTCACTCGATCAAATTCCTGTTGTCGGACAAAGATTACGATATCAGGCTGTTCCTCAATTCCATCTTCTACTTTATTATCCTGTTCTCGGTCATGGTGGTAGATTCGCTGTAGGAGAATAATCGCAGAGCTTGGCTACAAAGCAGACAGGCAAAATCTCGGTCAATGTTTAAGAGGGCGAAATGAGTAATCCAATGGATGAAGATAAGGCCAGGAATCGAAAAAAGAACATCGCTGGATTGATTCTCGGCGCTATTGTTTTCGCCTGGTTTCTTTCTTATTTAATCTCGCACTTACCAGAATAGGCGCCCTCCGGGGTAGGCCGGGCGCTACTCCTTAACGATGCCAAGTTGATATTCGCGCGTGCCATTACGGTGGTATATTTCCAGTGCGGGAAGCCGCAAGGCATAGCCATGAAAGGCGGCCCAGTCCTTCATTGCCTCGTAGGACTTGTAGGATCCCACAACCGGACTGCCATCGAAGGTGGCCAGCACGACATCGCGTGACACTAGCGTTTCTTCTTGCAGGCTCCCAGGCACGAATGCACCGGGATCGATGATATAGCCGGCCTTGGCGCGCAACTGCGATCTCGGCGTCTTGCCGATATCGTCAAGCAGCAAGGAGAAAGGCGTGTCCGCCCTGGTGTTCGCCTTCTTCAACTCCTCGGCTACCTTTTCAATGGAAGGTTCGATCTCATCATAGGGTCCGACATGCTCGAGATAGGCGATGTGCAATGCCGGTGAGCTTGCGGCGCGAATGACGGGGGTGGTGAACGCGCCCAAAAAATAGGTGATGAGCGCGCCGCCAATCAATGCGATCATGAATAGCGCCAGCACCGTGCCTAGGGCTTTTGTTGAAATCGGGCTTTTGGGAGTCTCGCTCACACTCTGTTCCTTTGCGAAGATATTCTGAGCAGGGATGCTAGCGCCAAAGCAACGCCTTGCACATATATGGCAAGCTCATGATGGGCTGGCGAGCCTGTTGCCCTGCCGTAATCTACGATAGAATCAAGCCATGGACGCCGCCAGGAAAGAGCCAGCGAGGCCTGATAAAAAGCCCTTCAACTGGAAGTTATTCATCGTCACCGTCATCGTCGGTTCCGGGCTGGCACTGCCAGGCTATTTCTTTTTGCAGAAACATGAGCCGGATTACACGGTTGTGACCTATGAAGTGGATAAGGATGAGTTCGCAGCCAAGGTGGATGCCATGGTGGCCGAATACACCGTGCGCCATGAGGGCGAAATTCCGGTGGTGCATCCGCCGCCGGGTTCGGATGTATACATCCCCGCCAGGCTGTATGACTGGGGTAATTTCATTCCAGAATTGGAGCAGGGGTCTAGATACCGCCTGCATTTCGCCACCATGGCCATGAAACACGCGGTGGTCATACGCGAATTGGAGATCATGAAACGCATCAAGATGGGCAAGGCGAGGATGATCGAGGTGACGCCGACGCTGCTCGGCGAATACGACGTGATCTGTGGTGAATTTTGCGGCCCCGGCCATGCCACGATGGTGGGCAAGATGATTGTTGTTCCACAGGCGTCGGGATCATCGTAGCAGGGGCAATAATGCTGTCCTTTTCGCCTCCGGGTGATACCCTTCGCGCGCATGAAAACAACGGCTAATCGTTCAACAATATGAGAGATTATTTCCTTCCAGCTGGCGATGAAAACCAGCAGAGGCTTGCTGTCGGCTGGTTGTCGGTGGCCGTCGGCTTCCTGCTGGCGTCGGGCATTTATCCCTTGCTACTGGCGCTGGCGCGAACGACCTATGAAATGCCGTGGAAGGACTTCTTCTATACCGCGTTGGTGCTGCATGTGGATTTCACCGTTCTGTGGTGGCTGCTGGCCATCGCCGGCGTGTTCTGGAGTCTTAACGGCGTCGCACGCTCTACCGGTTTCGACCTTCTGGCGCTGTTCCTCGTGGTCGCGGGCGGCATCATTGCCGGCATCGCGCCCTTGACCGGTGATGCCAATCCCCTAACCAATAATTATGTGCCGATGCTGGAAAACCGAACGTTCATCAAGGGGCTGATTGTTTTTGGCGGCGGCGTGACCCTGCTGGTGCTTCGCAGCCTGATGGCCACTCCCTACCGGTCCGTTTTCGCTGCTGATGGCGAGGGCGCGATGCGCTTTGGCGTGTGGACGGCCGCTGTTGCGGTGTTGATCGCACTTCTGGCGCTGGCCTGGACATTCGCCGATGTCCCATCGTCGCATGGCAGGACGTATTACGAGGTGCTGTACTGGGCCGGCGGCCACGTATTGCAGTTTGCCCATACGGCCCTGCTGGCGGTGTGCTGGCTGTGGCTGGCTTACGTATGTGGCATCAATGTTCCGGCGGGGCCTCGCGCCATCATGGTCATGTTCGCCATCGGCATTTTGCCGGCGCTTTTTTCTCCATGGGTGTTCCTGTATTTTGAAACCGGCGGCCCGGAGTTTATGACCTGGTTCGTTGATTTGATGCGCTATGGAAATGGCACGGCTCCGATCCTTGTTGGCCTGGCCGTTACCTGGGGGCTGATGAGAGGGCATGACGCCGACGCTGACCGCCATCATCTGTATGCCTCGTTGCTGTTTTCCATGCTGCTGTTCGCGCTTGGTGGCATGCTGGGCCTGTTCATTGGCGAGAGCAGCACCCTGATTACGGCGCATTACCATGGCTCAATCGTGTCCGTCACCATGGCTTTCATGGCCATGGTTTATTTCTGGCTGCCGATGTTGGGCTTTGACCGGCCCAACCTGAAATGGGCCAAAATCCAGGTGTATGCCTACGCCATCGGCCAGGCGATTCACATCATCGGCCTGGCCTGGGGCGGCGGCCACGGCATGAAGCGTAAGGTCGTGGGTACGACTCAGGACATTGGCGTGCAGGCCTTGATTACGCCACAAGATCTGGTCGGCTTGGGCGGCGTTGTGTCGGTGCTCAGCGGCATTCTGTTCGCCATTGTCGTGCTGCCGGTGATGTTCCGTGGCCGGGCTTCCGCCAGGGCGTAACAGGGGGGGGGCATGCAAGGACTTGATTCATCCCATAACAGGCAAATCGCCATCTGGCTGCTACTCGTCTGCGCGGCCATATTCATCATGCTGGTGATCGGTGGAGCCACGCGCCTGACCCATTCCGGACTTTCCATGATGACCTGGGACCCGCTGATGGGCTGGATTCCACCGCTTACGGAAGCCAGTTGGCTGACCTCTTTTGAGCACTACAAGAAAATTCCCGAGTTTTATGAGCTGAATCCGAACATGGATATTGAGGGCTATAAGGGCATATTCATGCTCGAATATATCCACAGGGTGTGGGGTCGGCTGATCGGCATCTTTTTCCTGCTACCTTTTCTGTATTTCCTGTTCGCGGGCAAAATACGCCAATCCCTGCGCCTGCCGATGATGATCATGTTTGTCCTGGGCGGATTGCAAGGGGTGCTGGGCTGGTACATGGTCAGCAGTGGTTTTGACAGTCCGTATGTCAGCCACTACAGGCTCACCGCCCACCTCATGGCGGCGTTCGTTATCTTCGCCTACATCTTGTGGGTAGCCCTGGGGCTGTTGTATGCCCGTGCCGACACCATGCAGGCTGATCCAAACAGCGTACGCAGGTTGTCCATTGGCATTGTGGCGTTGATCGTCATTACCGTGACCTCCGGCGGTCTGGTGGCCGGGCTCAAGGCTGGTTTCGCCTATAACACCTTCCCGTTGATGGATGGGCGCTTTGTGCCCGAAGGCTTTGGCATGCTTTCGCCTTTTTATCTTAATTTTTTCGACAACATCGCCGCCGTACAGTTTGACCACCGCTGGCTGGCCATTGCCACGCTGATCTTTGTCGCTCTGCTGTGGTGGCATGGCCGGGGTTCCGATCTGCCGGCAAGGGCGCGCCTGGGGCTGAACCTACTGCTGGGCATGGCCGTTATCCAGGTCGGATTGGGTATATTCACGCTGTTGCTGGCGGTTCCGGTCTGGCTGGGAGTGACGCATCAGGGCGGTTCCATGGTGCTGTTTGCCATCGCGCTGTTTACCCTGCATGCGCTCAGGCGGCCGCGCCTGATATAGGGAAGGCCTGAAAGAATCAGAGTATTTTGCGCCTTGAAACGGCTTTGAGGCAGGGAAGATAAGAGTTCAAAGCAAGGGAGTGAGTCATCATATGAATCCACTAGAGCGGCGCGGCACTTTTTCGCTGGCTGGCATCTACGGCCTGCGCATGTTGGGCCTGTTCATGATCCTGCCGGTATTTTCACTCTATGCCGAAGGCCTGGAGGGCGTGACGCCGGCGCTCATCGGTCTGGCGCTTGGCGCCTACGGCCTGACCATGGCCATTTTTCAGATTCCATTCGGCATGCTGTCCGACCGCTTTGGCCGCAAGCCCATTATTACCGTCGGGCTGCTGATTTTTGCCGTGGGCAGCGTGGTGGCTGCGATGGCCGATTCCATCTGGGGTGTGATTCTGGGCCGCGCCATTCAGGGGGGAGGGGCCATTGCCGCAGCCATGATGGCCTTGCTGGCCGATCTTACCGAAGAGGAACACCGCACCAAGGCCATGGCCATCATGGGCATTTCCATTGGCATGTCGTTCACCTTGGCCCTCATTGCCGGGCCGTTTTTCAACAGCTTTATTGGCGTGCAGGGCATTTTCTGGCTGACCGCCGTGTTGGCCTGCGCCGGCATTGGCATCTTGTACCTGATCGTGCCACAGCCGCAGCCGCAGCACTGCCATCTGCACCGGGATGTGGAAACCGTTCCGGCCAAATTCTCGGTCATTCTCAAGGATGCGCAATTGCTGCGCCTGGATGCCGGCATTCTGCTGTTGCACGCACTGATGATGGCCATGTTTACGGCCATGCCGTTTATCCTGAGGGATCAGTTGGGCATCGAGTCGGCCTCGCAGGCATGGTTCTACCTGCCCGTGCTTCTCCTGTCCGTTTTAGGCATGGTGCCGCTCGTCATCGTGGCTGAAAAGAAACGCAAGATGCACAAGGTTTTTTTGGCCTGCATCATCTTGATCGTGGTGGCGGATTGCCTGCTGGGATTCGCGCATGGCAGTTTATGGGCCGTGGGTTTCGGCCTGTGGGTATTCTTTGTCGGCTTTAACGTGCTGGAGGCCTGCCTGCCTTCTCTGATTTCACGTATGGCGCCGGTGGATGGCAAAGGCACGGCCATGGGGGTTTATTCAACCTCGCAGTTTTTTGGCGCGTTTCTTGGCGGCGTGCTTGGCGGTTGGCTGTATGGCGCCGTGGGCATTGAGGGCGTGTTCTTTAGCTGCGCCGGCATCGCCTGCCTGTGGCTTCTGGTTGCCTTTGGCATGAAGGTGCCGGCGCATGCCTCGACCTATATGCGGAATATCGGCTCGATCAGCGAGTCCGAGGCCGAGAGGTTGACGGGCGTGTTGCGCGGTCTTGCCGGCGTATTCGACGCCAAGGTGGTGGCCGAGGATGGCGTGGCCTATTTGCGCGTGGATAAGCAGCAATTCGATGAAGCCGAAATCGACAGACTATTGGAGCAGGGCGCGGCTGAAAAAAGCACGGCCTAGGACAAGAGGACCCAAGATCATCATCAAGAATATTCACATGGCTTGCGCCGCGCTTACCATTACGCTGTTTTTTATTCGAGGCGTATGGATGCTGCGCGAGTCTTCATTAAGCAGCCAACGCTGGCCCAGGTTCGTCGCGCCGACCATTGATACAACCCTGTTGCTGACCGGCATTGCCATGATGTTGGCCATTGAACAATACCCCGGCTCTGATGCCTGGCTGACGGCGAAGCTAAGCGCCGTGCTGGCCTATGTCGGGTTTGGCATCGTTGGCCTCAAGCGTGGCCGGACGAAGGGTGTCAGGGCAAGCTGCTGGGTGCTGGCCTTGCTGGTTTTCGGTTATGTCGTTTCCGTGGCCAGTACGCGTCAGCCCATGCCGTGGCTGTGAACGGGGTTAAGGAAGGTCTGAATAAGCACATCCCTGCGCTTATTCAGACCTTCCTTACGTTTTAGCCCAGGGAAGCCAGCGGCGGATCGCCTGGGCCAGCGTCTCCGCATCAGCGCCATGGCCGAGAAACGCTCCCACGCTGCTATCGGGTCGAATGATGAACACATAGCTGGAATGGGTGATGGTGTAAGCCTGATCGGAATCCGTATCATCCTTTTGATAACCAACGAAAAAGGCCTTGGCCACCTTGGCGATGGCATCGGTGCTGCCGCTCAGGCCAGCGATCTTGGGGTGAAAGTGGCTGGCATACTGGCCCATCAACTCTGGCGTATCGCGTTCGGGATCCAGGGTGATGAACAGACCTTCCGTAGCCGCCAGCTCTTCCTTGCTCAGCAAATCAAATGCGTCAGCCACATTGGCCAGGGTAGCCGGGCAAATATCCGGGCAATGCGTGTAGCCGAAGAACAACGCCACGACCTTGCCCTCCATATCCTTTGAGTTGACAGGGCCATCAGCGCTTTGCAGCACGAAATCGCCTCCCATATCCGGCCATTCGCTAGGAGGTAAGCGGTTTACGTTCCACAGGCCAAAGGCCACGGCGGCGAGCGAAACAGCGAGAACAAGTGAAAGCAGTACGAAACGTCTATCCAAGGTGGGTGTGCTCCTGTGCTGGCCAATTTGTTGCTTAATGGCGGCCGCTCGCTCACTTTAGCGTCAAAGACGGCGGCTACAACTGTTTAAGATAGTCGATGACGGCTTTGCGCTCGCCGGCATCTTTCATACCGGGAATGGCCATTTTCGTTTTCGGCTTGACCTGCTTGGGGTCTTCCAGCCACGCATCCAGGCTCGCTTCATCCCAGGTCTCAAAGGGAATGCCGGAAATCGACGGCTTGTGGCCATAAATACCTTTCAGGGTAGGCCCGACCTTTCGCAGGTTGCGGTCGAGATAATGGCATGACGCACACTTCTTGCGCGCCAACTTGGCGCCATCGGTGGTGTCGCGTTTGATGGTCGAAATCGCTTCCGCCACGACGCCGGCCTTCTCTTCGGTCCCAGCCGTGGCCACGGGTTCGGCGGTTTCTACTGCTTCCGTCGTAACGCTTTTCGATGACGGACCTCCACTTGCGGGCGGGCCAGACTCCTGGGAACAGGCGGCGAAGCCAAGCAACAAGATAACGATTAGCAATGGTCGTTTATGCATGACGAACCTCCGTTCGAACCTGATGCATTATAGGCCGTAGCCATGGAGTTTCCAGCGGCTAGCCAAGGCGCGAATACGGTGAATGTGCGCAATGAATGGACTATCATCGCGATTTTTGCGGAAGGTAGGAACGTACAATGGCTTTATCCGATATCAAAGCGCATTTTACTGGTCACCGGCCCGTACTGCTGATCGTTATGGACGGTTGGGGCATGGGCTCTGGTGGCCCGGAGGATGCCATTGCCCAGGCAGCCACGCCGAATTTCGACCGTCTGTGGCGAAACTATGCGCATACGGAGCTCTTGACGCATGGCCCATTCGTAGGCCTGTCGTCTGGCAAGGACATGGGCGGTTCCGAAGTCGGACATCTGACCATGGGCGCCGGCATGGTGCTGGATCAGGGGCCGACGCGCATCGCCCGAGCTATCCGTGATGGCTCTTTCTTCCAGTCAGAGGCGCTGGCAGCGGCGTTTAGGCCCTGCCTGGCCGGCGGGACGCTGCATCTGTTGGGCCTGTTGTCAGACGGCAATATCCATTCACACCTCGACCATTTTCTGGCGCTGATCAACCATGCCTTTGATCAAGGCGTTGCGCGCCTGCGCATCCACGCCTTGCTTGATGGCCGCGACGTCGGCGTGCAGAGCGCGCAGAAATACGTCGCCCGCATCGAGGAGGTTTTTACCTATATCAATAGCCAGGGCTTCGACTATGCCCTGGCCTCGGGTGGCGGGCGCGAGGCCATCACCATGGACCGCGACAGGCATTGGCAAAAGGTGGAGGCGGGGTGGAATGCGCATGTGCATGGGCAAAGCGCGAATCGTTTTCCATCGATGATTGCCGCCATCGAGCATTTCCGCGCCGGGATGCACGATCTCGTGGATCAGGATATGCCCGGCTTTGTCATCGTCGATGAACATGACAATCCTGTTGGCGCGATGCGCGATGGCGATGCCGTGATTATGGCCAATTTCAGGGGCGACCGCGCCATCGAAATCACCGAGGCGTTCGAGTTGGAGGCGTTCGACGGTTTTGACCGCGGCCGCCGACCTGATGTCGTCTATGCCGGCATGATGGTCTATGACGAGGATCGCGACCTGCCAGCGCTGCAACTCATGGGTCCGACCAAAGTGGAAAACCCCTTTGGCAAGCGCATCCTGGCGCTGGGCATTCGCCAGTTCCGCCTGACCGAAACGCAGAAATACCCGCATGTCACTTTTTTCTTCAACGGTGGTTACCGTGAACCGCTTGACCCGGCCATGGAGGAATACATCCTTATCGACTCGGACAAAGGCGTTTCATTCGCCGACCACCCGCAGATGAAAGCGGCCGAGATCGCCGACAAGGCGGTTGAGCTGATTGGTTCGGGGAACTTTGGATTTGGCCTGATTAATTTCGCTAATGCCGACATGGTTGGCCACTGCGGCAAGATTGAGCCGGTCATTGTCGCCGTCGAGGCCGTCGATGCTGCAATCGGCCGCGTCGCGGATGCGCTAGAGGTTGCTGGAGGCTGCGCATTGATCACGGCTGACCATGGCAATGCCGAAGAGATGCGAATTGCCGGGCCTGGAGGTGAAGAAGCCTCCACCAAGCATTCGATCAACCGCGTGCCCTGCATCCTGTTTGATCCACGTTACGACGGTTCCTATGCATTGCGCCATCACGGCGATACGGGCAGTCCCGGCCAGGTGCTGGGCCTGGCCAATATCGCCGCCACGTTGTTCATCATGCTGGGCGAACCCGTGCCGGAAGGCCTTTGTCCGGCCTTGTTTGAGGGGCAGTGAAGGGCTGGATAATTCAGCTCTTTCGACTGGCCACACCTCGAAAATCGTTATATGGTTTGCCGATATTTTTCATTGAGAGGAAGGTATGAAACGCATTGCATTGTTAGTTTTATCTATGGTGGCTATTGCAACTGGCGCCCAGGCTGGCGGTTTTCAGATTCCAGAGCAGGGCGCCAAGGCGGCTGGGCTTGCCAATGCCTTTGCCGGTGTGGCGGATGATCCCTCGGCCTTGTGGTTCAACCCTGCCGGTGTGGCATTCCAGGACAGCTCGGCCGTCATGGTCAGCGCCGATGTGATTGCTCCCACCCATAAATTTACCGATACCGGTGGGACGTACGAAACCAAGGACGAGGTATTCTTCGTGCCGCAGGCCTATGTGGTCTACAAGAATGATGACTGGCCTGTGATCCTGGGTCTGGCAATCAATGCGCCATTCGGTTTGTCCACTGACTGGTCGAGTTCCGGGGCGCCATTTAGCGCTGCGCTTAGCCCCACTAGTGTAACTCTTTCGGCGCTGGAGGCCGTGCATATCAATCCCAATATTATCTATCGGATCAACGATCACTGGGCGGTTGCGGCGGGCATCGCCTATTACAATGCCTACAATGTGGATCTTAATAATACGGTGTTGCAGCTCAATGGGGATGGTGATGGCTGGGGTGGCAACGCTGCCATCTTCTATCACCGTGATGCGTTCAACTTTGGCGTCAGCTATCGCAGCAAAGTGAAACTCGACATCGACGGCACAGCGAGCGGACTGGGCGTGGTCGGAGGGCCTGGCGGAGCGACCACGAGTGTCACGCTTCCCGATCTGATTATGGTGGGCGCCTCCCATCGCTGGGGAGAGTGGCTGCTGAGTGGGGAAGTAGACTGGGTGAAATGGTCGGAATTCGACAAGATTGATATTGTGTTTGCAGCACCAATTCTTAACCCACCCACGACTATTCCGGAGAACTGGGACAATACTGTAGCATTCCGCCTTGGCATCCAGTGGGACTATCTACCGAATATGCGCGCACGCGCAGGCTATACCTATGATCCCACGCCCATCGTCGACGCCGATTTTTCGCCCAGATTGCCAGGCAACGACCGTCAGCTGTTCACCGTCGGCCATGGTATGGACCTGCTTGACGGCAAGGCGACCGTGGATTTGGCCTATGTATTCGCGCTGCTGGATGACCGCACTCAGACTGCCACGCCAGCCTACAATGGCCAATATGAGTCGCATACGCATCTATTCTTAGGCGCATTTACATACCGTTTCTGATAGGTAGGCGGATAATCCAAAAGGGCTCCGTTAGGAGCCCTTTTTTTATGTGTTGCGTCGCCAGTCATCCAGCGAGCAGATGGATGCGCCGAGATCCTTGAGCCTACCGTCGCGGACGCTGTAGACCACGCCATGCACGGCCAGTTTCTGACCGCGCTGCCAAGCGTCCTGCACGATGGCGCTACGGCAGATGTTGTGCACCTGCGAAGTGACGTTGAGTTCGGTCAGACGATCACGGCGCGCATCTTCGTCGGCAATGGAATTCAACTCACCCTCGAAGCGTTCGGCAACATTGCGAATCTGGTCCACCCACAGGTCGATGGGCTTGGTGCCGGCGCGCCTGAGCGAAGCGCGGATGCCGCCGCAATCATAGTGGCCACAGACCACGATATTGGGCACCTGAAGTACCTCAACGGCATATTGCAGTACGGCCAGGCAGTTGAGGTCGTTGGATGCGAACACATTGCCGACGTTACGGTGCACGAAGATCGATCCAGGTGATAGCCCCACAAGCTTGTCCGGCATGACGCGGCTGTCCGAGCAACCAATCCAGAGATATTCGGGTTCTTTGGCTTCCGCCAGCTCCTGAAAAAAGCCGGGTGCTTCATCGTGCATCCTGGCTGACCATTTGCGATTGTTTTCCAGTAGTTTCTCGAGGGTTGCCATGATTATTAGCTCAACAGTTCGGCGATTTCGGCCGGGCTGAACCTGCGTCCCAGCCTGGCGCCTAACTGGGAGACGATGCGGGCGGCGGCGTGGCTGCCTAGATGGCCGGCCTGTTTCCACGAGTATCCATTGGTGATGCCGTAGAGGACACCGGCGGCATACATATCGCCGGCCCCGGTAGTGTCCACTGCCTTAGTCTCCATGCCCTCGATGGGGATCACTTCGTCTTCATGCATGATGATCGAACCGTTGGCGCCGAGGGTGAGGGCGACGTTTTCGGCATGGCGGTGGATTTCGCGGGCGCAATCTATGGGGTCGCTCAGGCCGGTCAGGGCGCGTGCCTCCTCCTTGTTGCAGAACAACAGGTCAACCGGACCCTCGATCAGGGCGCGGAATTCGTCGCGGTAGAGATCGATCAGAAACGGATCGGATACGGTCAGCGCCACCTTTACGCCCTGGGCCTTGGCCAGCTCGATGGCCTTGAGCGCTGCCGCCTTCGTGCCGTCGCCGGTGAACAGATAGCCCTCAACGTAGATGTATTTGGCCTTGGCGATTTCGCCGGCATCGACATCGTCCTTGGTTAGCGAGCCGGACACGCCGAGATGCGTCAGCATGCTGCGCTGCGCGTCGCCAGTGACTAGCACGACACAGGTGCCGGTCTGGCCCTGGCCAGACGGCACTTCGACCGTAACGCCCAGGTCGCGCAATTCACGCACATATTGCTCGCCGAAGTCGTCATCGCCGACCTTGCAGGCATAGGCGGCTTTGCCGCCGAAATCAGCGACGCCAACGATGGTGTTGCATGCCGAGCCGCCCGAGCAGGTGTTGACCGTATGATCGGCCAACGCCGTCAATATCTCGCACTGGCGGTTCTCCTCGCTCAGCGTCATCACGCCCTTGTCGATGCCATGGGCGGCAAGAAAATCGTCCTCGCAGCTAAGCTGAAGGTCCATGATGGCGTTGCCTACGCCGTATACGTCGTAACCCATGATGCGCTCCTTAGGGAGATGCTGATTGATTGGCATCCTGCCAACAATCAGTCCGCAGAAACAAAAGCACGGTTTTGTTTCTGCTTACAAACCGGTCACTCGCGTTTCCGGTTTGACGGTCCGTCCATGGGCCGTGCGGAAGCGCTGAATAAATAAGCACTTTCTTAGCCCTGGCCGGCGATGGTTAGGCTTCCAATGGCCACGCTCGGGGCGGCGCGTGAGCCAAACCAGGTCAGATCATTGCCCACGTGCGTGATGCCCGAGAACATGTCCCTGAGGTTGCCGGCGATGGTGATCTCGGTTATGGGCCGCGTGATTTGTCCGCTTTCGATCAAAAACCCCGCCGCGCCGCGGGAATAATCGCCAGTGACGCCATTGACGCCGAAGCCGATCAACTCGGTCACCAGCAGGCCGTCGCCAATCTCGGCGATCATGGACTGCTGGTCCAGTTCGCCGGGATGAAAATAGATATTGGACGGACCGATGGACAGATCGCCGGCCAGGCCGCGGCGGGCATGGCCAGTCGGCTCGATGCCCAGGCGTCTGGCAGCATAGCGGTCAGCCATGAAGCCCGTGAGCACGCCATCCTCGATCAGGCCACTCCTGGACGTGCGCGTTCCCTCGCCGTCAAACGGGCGGTTGCCGAGGCCGTCCGCATGCGCTGGGTTATCACTGATGCAGACGAATTCAGGGAATATCCGTTTGCCAGACGCATCCCCAAGAAAAGAGAGCTGTTGCAGCACGGCGCGGCCATTGATCGCGCCGCACAAATGACCGAGCAGGGACAGGGCTACGCGTGGCTCAAACACCACCGTGTGCTGGCCGCTGGCCATGCCAGACGCGCCCAGCCTGCGTTCAGCCCGCTGGGCGGCTCGCTGGCCCAGCGCGGCTGGATCGGGGAGTTCGGCGGCCGATCGCACCTCGGCATACTCATAATCACGTTGCATGGCGTCTGCCTGGCCGGCGATCACCGACACGGAGAGGCCCAGGGATGATTTTGTGTAGCTGCCGGCGAAGCCGTCGGCGCTGGCATAGGCGATCAGCGCATTGCCGAAGCCGGCCTCCGCCCCCTCGCTGTTGCTGATGGCGTTCGAGTGATCCAGCGCGGCTTTCTCGCAGGCCAGGGCGGCCCGCTTGGCGGCCTCAATGTTCCAGACAGGCGACTCGGCTTCAGCTTGCAAGACGCCTTCCGGATGGGTCGCACCGGCCGGCGGCACGGCGTCAGGGTCGGGGCTGGAGATACGGGCCATTTCCAGAACCTGCCCGGCCAATTGTTCCAGGCCGGCATCCGAAATGTCCGATGTGCAGGCCGAGGCGAATGCCAGGCCGTCTTGCTGTTCAACAAAGGCGCGCAGGCCTATGCCACAGCTGTCCTCGCGCTCCACCGACTCGATCGCGCCCTGGCGCACGCGCAGCTGGTTGCTGGTGTCGCTGATGGCGATGGCGTCGGCGTCGCAAGCGCCGTTTTTCATCGCCAACTCGACGATGCGCTTGCTCAGACTTCGCATGCTCATGCCTGGGTGCCGCCGACGATCAGTTCATCGATTAGAATGGTCGGCAGGCCAACGCCGACGGGCACGGACTGGCCATCCTTGCCACAGGTTCCGACGCCAGGATCGAGCGCCAGGTCGTTGCCGATCATGGACACCTTGGTGAGCACGTCCGGACCATTGCCGATTAGGGTCGCGCCCTTCACCGGCGCTTTAACCTCGCCATCCTCGATCAGGTAGGCCTCGCTGGTGGAAAAGACGAATTTGCCGGAGGTGATATCCACTTGGCCGCCGCCGAAATTGACCGCATAAAGGCCGCGCCTGACCGAGGCCAGGATGTCTTTGGGATTATCATGGCCGGCCAGCATGAAGGTGTTGGTCATGCGCGGCAAAATCGGCTGGGCATAGGATTCGCGGCGGCCATTGCCGGTTGGGGCCATGCCCATCAGCCGCGCGTTCTGCCTGTCCTGCAGGTAGCCGGTGAGGATGCCATCCTCGATGAGCACGGTGCGGCTGGTGGGGGTGCCTTCGTCATCCATGTTCAGCGAGCCGCGGCGATCCGGTATGGTGCCGTCGTCCACCACGGTGACGCCCTTGGCCGCGACCTGCTTGCCCATTTTGTCGGCGAAGGCGGATGTGCCTTTGCGGTTGAAGTCGCCTTCAAGGCCGTGGCCAATGGCCTCGTGCAGCAGAATGCCAGGCCAGCCGGGGCCGAGCACGACGGGCATGGGGCCGGCCGGAGCATCGACGGCCTCCAGATTAACCAGGGCGATGCGTACGGCCTCGCGCGTCAGGCGCTCGGCCTCACCGCCGCCGAGCATGCGGTCGAGGCCAAAGCGGCCGCCGCCGCCGGCGCTGCCGGTCTCCGTTCTGCCCTTGTGTTCGACCACCACGGATACGTTTAGACGGATCAGCGGGCGGTCATCGGAAATGTGGCCGCCGTCGATGCGGATGATGTGCACCTGCTTGAAACTGGCGGAGACGTCCGCGAACACCTGTTTGACGCGCAGGTCGATGGAACGCGCCAGCCTGTCGATGTCTTCCAGCAGCTTTCGGCGCTGCGTCATGGATACCGGCAGCATGGGATTTGTGCTCGAGTACAGCCTGTGCGCTGGTCTGGATTCGTGCACGGAAACGGGGCTGGTGTCGCCACCTTCGGAGGCAATGGCGCGGGCGGCGCTGGCGGCGTCCAGCAAGGCTTTGGGTTCGAGGCGGTCGGTATAGGCGTAGCCGCCGGCCTCGCCCTTGATGACGCGTGCGCCAACGCCCTGCTGGGTGGAAGCCGATACCTGTTTGACCATGCCCTCTTCCAGGGCGACGGATTCGCTCTGGCTGTATTGTACGTACAGATCGGCGTCATCGGCCCCGGCCGGGGTCAATTTTTCCAGGGTTCTGGCGAGGGTTTCAGCGGCGACGGGCAGGCTCATGGGGCCGCAATCGTTCATGGGCGGGGCGGGATGTCAAGCCGCCGCCGCTCGTTTAGGCTTGGCGCATGGTATTACTCAAACGCATCAGCGATCAGCTGCAATTACGGATTCTTTGCGACGCCCTGATGGATCGGGGCATTGTCTATCAGGTGGACAACCAGGGTATCAATGCCCTGATGCCGGTTCCCGGTTTGTTCGACGCGCGTCTGATGGTGGCCGAGGACGATCTGGCGCAGGCGCGGCAGGTGCTGGCTGATATCGAGGGGTTGGCCAGGGAATGATCCGGGGCGCGCTGGCCTTATTGGCCGGTTTCCGGCTGTTGCTTGGCCAGCCTGAGTTGCGCGCCGTGCTGTGGCGCTTGCTGGCCTTGCAACTCGTGCTGGCCCTGCTTGTCGCGGCTGGCAGCCTGTGGTTTCTCAACTGGCTGATCGACACCTACGTGCCGCAGGCCGACGCCTGGTACTGGCGGGCGCTCGCCTGGATGGTTGAGTTGTTTGCCTGGCTGATGGCGATGGCGGTGGCGGTCGTGGCATTTGTCACGCTGGGCAGCATCGCCGCCGCCCCTTGGCTGGATATGTTGTGCCTGCGTGTGGAAAAGTTGCATGGCGGGGAAGTGGCCAGCCTGGATCAACCCTGGTGGAAACTTGTGCTGGCGAGCATGGGCAATGCCGTCATGCCTTTGCTGCAATTTCTGCCCTGGGCGGCCCTGGCCCTGGCGCTCCTGCTCATTCCGGTCGTTGGCGCGGCGGCGGCCAGCTTGGTGTGGGGCTACGCCGGTATCAGGTTGCTCGTCTTTGAGTTCATGGATGCGCCAGCCTCCCGCCGTGGATGGAAATGGGCGCGGCGCAAGAGCGAATTCGCGCAACGCAGGTGGTTTCACATGGGTTTTACCGGCTTGGCCTCGGCCATGTTGCTGATCCCCGTGGTCAATCTACTGGTTCTACCGGCGGCCGTGGTGGGATTGGCGGGCTCATGGCATCAGCAAGATGAATTGAGGGAACGCCGGTAATGGACTGGCCGCTGATACTGCTGTTGCTACCCTTTGCCGCCTTGGGCTGGTGGCTGGGTTATGTATCGATGAACCGCTATCGCAAGATAAAACACAAGCTGCGCGCCGGCAAAGGGGAATAGCTCGCTGTTTCAGCGCATGGCCAGGATAGCTGCAAGCAACGCCAGGACGAAGCTCAACAGGGGAATCAGCCAACGGACCTTACACCAGAGAGGTCTCCTTTCTTTTGGCATCTACGCTGTTTGGTCGTCATGCATAACGGTGTAATGCTATCGCGGCAAGCCCGCGGCGCGCAGCTTATTTTGCCTCCATTTGAGGCGATGCAGCTTGAAACATGGAATTTTCGTAGGTGAAAGCCAGGAGGTGTCCGGTGGCAAATGCTGGCATGTGATCTAGTGATTTATAATGCTGTTTGTCGGGAGGTGATCGAAAGAATCACGTTTGAATTCACGTTCGAGCTGAAACAGCGGGCGATGTTGCGCACGCGAAGGGGAGATGTTGAGGATGTGGTGGTTCTTGAAGCGGGTGGGGGGGCGAAACGCGTCTTTCACCATGGTGAAAGACGAGTGGAGACTGCCTAGCGGTCAGTCTGTATCGCTCTGGTTCCTGGGGGCGAAGGGGCAGCCTATATCCAGTCCATCCTCAGCCAGAGTTTGCGCATTACACTGGACGCCGGGGACGCAGGCCTTTTCGCAGGTGACCATGGTTTGAACAAAGGAGCGAATGACTTCAAATTTATATGGCTTGGGCAATACATAGCATTGTTCCACCCGGGCTGAATGAGCGAAGTCGGGCGCAAGTGATAACACAGCTATTTTCTGAAAGGGCACGCGGCTGCGAATGTGTTTGATTAGCCCGACGGTGTTAATTCCATCCGCTCTCTCATCAGACATGATTGCGATGGGGATCATGTAGGTTGGTGAAGAAAAAAAGTCCACATAGGTGCTGGCACTATCAAAGCAGACCGCTTCATGACCTTGATCGACGATGAGGGCTCTCAGGGTTTTTCTGTTTACGGCATCACGATCGATGATGTGAAAAACATACGACATTTGCGCACTCCATTGCTGGAGGCGAAGGATAGCATGAGTACGTAGAAATACGTATACATTTTTTGTTCGAAATTTCATAGGGGGATATAATAAAGATATAAAAATTAATAGGTTATATAGATTTTATAGAGAAAGACGGTAGTATCGATGCACTTAAAAGTTATAAATAACCTCACCATGGCGCGAGGCGATGTTTGTGCCGTGATGTTTGTGTTCCCGAACCTTTCTTACATAAAATCGTTGAGTGCGGGCCGCGGTCTGGTTCGCCCCGAAGACTCGCCGCGCCTGTACGCTTCCAGCAACGCCGCCCGAATGCCGGCGTGTTGGTCCAGATTTTCGAGATGCAGGTGCTTGTCGGCAATGGCTTGCAGAACTCTCTCCAGCTTCATTTCCAGCCATTGCCTTTCAAAGCCCTGAATATCCAGCACGCCATCCAGGATGTGCTCGGACACGAACCCCTCCGCATGGCTGATCCGGACATCCTCCATGAGCATCACGTCGTATTCGTGCGAGTACGAATCGATTCCGTTTTTTTCCGCGATGATGTCGTGCAGTGGAGGAAGAGTGCTGTGCCGCTCCATGATGTCATCGAGGTTGATCTCAGCGCCTGGAGCATGGCGTTTGCCCTTGAAGTGGAACTCAACACGGATGGCAATGCGGTTTTTCATATCATGGCCTCGGCTTCAAATGGGATGGGGTCGTCCATATCCGTTATCATACGACAGGCAGCCGGATCAGCTCCGGGGCCTGCTTAAGGACGAAATTTTTGAAGGCTTCAGGGATGGCGGAAAAACGTTTGCCTTCTCGGTACACGATGTGCCACTGGCGCATGATCGGGAAGTCCTCGACATTGAGCACGGCCAGGCGGCCCAGCGTCAGCTCCATGTCCAGCGTGTGCAGTGAAACGATGCCGAGTCCAAGTTCGGCCATGACCGCCTGTTTGATGGCTTCCGAGCGGTTCATTTCCATGCTGCTCGGTAATTCGATGTCGTGCTCGGCGAAAAAGCGGTCGACCGCGATGCGCGTGCCAGAGCTTTTCTCACGTACGATAAAGGTTTCATGTTGCAGCTCGGTCAGCGAAATTTTCTTCTTTTTGACCAGAGGGTGGTCTGGCGCGGCAATGGCAACCAGGGGGTTATCCATGAAGGGGATGCCAGCCAGTTGATGTCCTTTTGGCGGCCGGCCCATGATGGCCATGTCCGTGACATTATTGTCCAGCGCCTCCAGCAGGCCCGCCCTGTTGGTGACGGACAGGCGCACCTGGGCGCCAGGGAACTCGTGGTGGAAGGCGGCGATGACCTGCGGCGCGAAATAATTGGCCGTCGCCGCCATGGTCAAATGCAGTTTACCGCGCTTCAGGCCCTTTAATTCTTCCAGCATCATTTCCGCCTCTTCCAGCTGCTGACCAATGGCCCTGCTATGCCTCCTGAGTTCATGTCCGGCCTCGGTCAAATGGATTTGCCTTCCCGCCCGCTCGAAAAGCGGCAGGCCGATTTGCTCTTCAAGCTGCTTGATCTGCATGGATACAGCCGGCTGCGTTAGAAACAGTGCTTTGGCGGCTCGGGTGTAGCTCTGATGTTCGGCAACGGCCTCGAAAATGCCCAGTTGTCGCATGGTTAAACGCATGAGGGCCCCATAAGTAAAATTTATGAAACACATCATAAGCATTGATTGGATATTATGGAAGCTCAGCCGTAATGTTCACATTATCGCTGAAGAGGAGTAAGCTACTCTGTCGCGAGGGACGGCCTGTCTAGGCCAGCCAAAACAAATCTAACGGAGGGATCTCTCAATGGATCAATCGAATCGTTACGCCGATCTTAGCCTGTATGAAAATCAGCTGGTCGAAGGCGGCAGGCATCTGCTTGTTGCATATAAAATGAAGCCAGCCCCAGGCTACGGCTTCCTGGAAGTGGCTGCCCACATTGCGGCTGAGTCTTCCACCGGCACCAATGTGGAAGTGTCCACCACCGATGATTTTACCAAGGGTGTGGATGCACTGGTATATGAAATCGACGAAGGCGTCTTTGGTAATGGTTTTGGCCTAGCCAAGATTGCTTACCCGGTCGAGCTGTTCGATATCAACATCACCGACGGCAAGTTCATGATTTCGCAGATGCACTCGCTGATCCTGGGCAACAACCAGGGCATGGGCGACCACGAAGGCCTGCGCATGCTCGACTTCCTGGTGCCTGAAGTGATGATCAAGGGCTTTGATGGTCCTAACGTCGGCATTTCTGATCTATGGAAGCTGCTGGGCCGTCCTGAAGAGGATGGTGGTTACATTGCAGGCACCATCATCAAACCGAAGCTGGGCTTGCGTCCGAAGCCGTTCGCCGAGGCAGCCTACCAGTTCTGGCTGGGCGGTGACTTCATCAAGAACGATGAACCGCAGGGCAACCAGACCTTCTGCCCGATGAAGGAAGTGCTACCCTTGGTCGCGCAATCCATGGATCGCGCGCAGCAGGAAACCGGCGAGGTGAAGATTTTCTCGGCCAATGTAACGGCCGATTGCTACAAGGAATTGATCGCCCGAGGCAACTATGTCCTGGAAACCTTTGGTAAATTTGGCAACGAGAAGCATGTAGCCTTCCTGGTTGACGGTGTGGTCACTGGCGTGCATGGCGTCACTACCTGCCGCCGTGAATTCCCGGATGTGTACCTGCACTATCACCGTGCCGGCCATGGCTCATTCACGTCTTACAAGAGCCCCATGGGCATGGACCCGCTGTGCCACATGAAGCTGGCCCGCCTGATGGGCGCTTCCGGCATTCACACCGGCACCATGGGTTACGGCAAGATGGAAGGTCACCATGACGAGCGCGTACTGGCCTACACGCTGGAGCGCCAGGAGTGCCAGGGCACATACTTCAATCAGAAGTATTACGGCATGAAGCCCACCACGCCGATCATCTCCGGCGGTATGAATGCGCTGCGTCTGCCAGGCTTCTTCGAGAACCTGGGTCACGGCAACGTCATCAACACCTGTGGTGGTGGCTCTTATGGCCACATCGACTCACCGGGTGCCGGTGCGAAGTCATTGAGCCAGGCCTATGACTGCTGGAAGTCCGGCACCGACCCGATCGAATACGCCAAGACTCACAACGAGTTTGCCCGCGCATTCGAATCGTTCCCGGGCGATGCCGACAAGATCTACCCCGACTGGCGCGAGAAGCTTCTGGCCGCTCACGCCTAAGCACTTGGATCTAGAAGCATAGTAAAAACGCCTCCGCTTCGGCGGGGGCGTTTTTATTTGACGGGTATTTGGTGCTAGATAGCAGAAAACGAGGTTGGAGATGAATATGAAAAAGGCTGATCAATACAAGATTTCGCTGGAGCCGTTTTATCAGCCCCAGACCGACGAGGTGGAGCTGTACGAAGCGGCTTATGCCGCCCGGCTGCCGGTGATGGTCAAGGGGCCGACCGGCTGCGGCAAATCCCGCTTCGTCGAATACATGGCCTGGAAGCTGGGTAAGCCGCTGATCACGGTGGCCTGCAACGAGGATATGACGGCCTCCGATCTGGTCGGCCGTTACCTTCTGGATGCCAGCGGTACGCGCTGGCTGGACGGCCCGCTGACCACGGCAGCGCGCATTGGCGCGATCTGCTATCTCGATGAGATTGTCGAGGCGCGTCAGGACACCACCGTGGTCATCCATCCGCTGACGGATCATCGCCGCACGCTGCCGCTGGACAAGAAAGGCGAGCTTGTCGAAGCACATAATGATTTCCAGCTGGTGATTTCCTACAACCCCGGTTACCAGAGCCTGATGAAGGATCTGAAGCAATCCACCAAGCAACGCTTTACCGGTTTTGATTTCGATTATGCGCCGGCTGCGCTCGAGACGGAGATCGTGGCTAAGGAAACAGGCGTGGATGCCGATACCGCGGCCAAGCTTGTGAAAATCGCCCATACGGCGCGCAATCTGAAAGGTCATGGACTGGACGAAGGCATATCCACGCGTCTGATGGTGTATGCGGCCACCTTGATCAAGGGAGGCATTGCACCCAGGTCTGCCTGCCGCATGGCGCTCGTACGCCCGATTACCGACGATGAGGATATCCGCGATACGCTGGATCATGCCATTGACGCCACCTTTGGCTGATTGAGCAGGCATGATTGAAACCAAAACCATGAGCCCTGATATTCAGGCTTACTGGCTAAAGCTCAATTGCCGTTTTCCTCAAGTTGAGGATGTCTTCGAGGAGTGCATGCGCGACGCGCTGAGGCACTTTTCGGAAGAAGGTATTGAAGCATTCATCGAGCAGGCCCGCTTTCTGGGCAAGATGGGGCATGGCCCCGATGCGCTGCTGATTTATCTGGAGGAAGCGCCGGTGATCGCCGCCGAAGTCGGCGAGGCGGTTTTTCCTTCCGTGAGTGTCTGTACCCACAAGATATTCCGTTCACCCAACGGCAAGGCCATCGTACCCTTTCTGCAAACCCTGGCAGCGGCGGCGCGCCGGCTGCATTCGGCAGGTCTCATGCAGGGTTACCTCGACCTGGTGCTCGACCTGATGGAGCGGACGACCGGCTCCATTCATGGCCACCACCAAACGCACGCAAGCCCGGGCCTGCCGGAATTTCTCAAGCAGGCGCCCTTCCTGTTGAACAACCTGTCGCTGGAAGGGGTGAAAAACTGGGTCGAGTACGGCATTCACAATTTCCACGACCATCCCGAGCGGCAAATCGACTTTTTCAGCCTGCAATCGGGCGATGCGCACGCCGTGTTCCAGCGCGAGCGCCATGGCACGCTGTTCATGGACAACGAGCGCAAGCTCGACATGTATTTGCGCGCCCTGTGGGATGATCACGATTACCTGGTTCCATATTCGCTGGCCTTCGATGAGTTACGCAAACCAATGCCTTATTTCGACGGCCTGGGCATCCGCATTCCCGATGTGTATGACGACAGCAATGGCGTTTCGGGGCTGGATCGCTACCGTGTCACGCTGGCCCACATGGCGGCGCACCGGCGCTGGAGCCAGAAGATGATCGTCGACAACTGGAGTCCGTTCCAGCGAGTCGGCGTCGAAACATTCGAGGATGCGCGCGTCGATTACCTGACCATGCAACGCTATCCCGGGCTGCGCGGGCTGTTTCTGGCGCTGCATCCGGTGCCCAACGAGGCGGACCTGGCGCTCAAGGACGTGTCATTGATCCGGCTGAGGCTGGCCATGGTGTCGCGCGCCATTCTCGACCCGGATTATCAGTATGAAAACGCAGATGTGCGCGAATTCGTCGGGCGCTTCTTCGAGGTCATGCAAAACGGCGAAGCCAGCAGCAACGAGATGGCCAGTATCGCGCTGTCGTTCATCGCCCGCACCCGTCGTCAAACCGATCTGTCGCCCAAGGTGTACTTCGACAACACCGAGGTGGATTATCGCGACGATAACCGGCACTTGTGGATATACATCGAAGAGGGCGACGAGGAAGAGGCCTTCGACCATCTCGATAAGCAGAAGCGGGACGATGAGGATGAGGTCAAGGGGCTGCCGCCGCGCCATTATCATGAGTGGGATTATCAGGCGAACCATTACCGCCCCGACTGGGTGAGCGTGTATGAGGCGTTGCACCCGTCCGGCCAGGCATCGTTCATCGATGGCCTGTTGGCCAAACACTCGGCGCTGGCGAAGAGGCTCAAGCGGCTTCTTGATACGCTCAAACCGCAGGACAAGGTGCGTGTGCGCTACCAGGAGGAGGGCAGCGAGCTCGACTTGGATGTCGCCATTCGTTCGCTGATTGAATTCAAGGCCGGGGCGCAGCCCGACCCGCGCATCAACATGAGCCATCGCAACGATGGCCGCGACATAGCCGTATCGCTGCTGCTCGATCTTTCCGAGTCATTGAACGAAAAGGCTGGAGGTTCCGAGCAGAGCATATTGGAGCTGTCGCAGGAGGCGGTGTCGTTGCTGGCTTGGTCGGTGCAGCAGATGGGCGATCCGCTCGCCATCGGCGGATTTCATTCCAACACCCGGCATGAGGTTCGCTATTACCATATCAAGGGCTTTTCCGAGCAATGGGATGATCAGGTGAAAAGCCGCCTGGCGGCCATGAAAGCCGGATATTCCACCCGCATGGGACCGGCCATGCGGCATGCGGCGCACTATCTCAAGGCCAAGTCCGCTGACAAGAAGCTGATGCTGATCCTCACCGATGGCCGTCCGCACGACGTTGACGTGAAGGACGAGAAACACCTGATCGCCGATGCCCGCAAGGCTGTGCATGAACTTGATATGGACGGCATATTCACCTATTGCATCAATCTCGATCCCAAGGCCGATGAGTATGTGGCCGACGTTTTTGGCGGCCAGTACACGGTGATCGATAACATTGAGCGCCTTCCCGAGCGTCTTCCGGAACTGTTTATCTCGCTGACGAAGTAAGATTGGCGGCGCACTTCCTTAAATGCTGAGGAAGTAATGCAAATCGATCTGAATATAAGTACTTTCATATCAAGATATGAAAGCCTGGCGCTCTGGCTCAGCTGTTATTTCTGACCGGCCTTTGGCCCGAGAAACATGCGAGGGCAGGGCTCAAACATGCCGTTATGGGCGCACTCCATGATGGATGGCGGAAAGCGCCGGGAAAAAATAGGGTTGGAGCATGGCTCATCAAAAACTCCCGCCGGAAGCGGACAGCGATAAACTGATTTACGCTCCCTGGGAGAAGGCGTTCGATAAGATCGTCTCGCCCTTTGAAGAGTTTATCCACCGTGAAACCACCAGCGGCCTGTTGCTCATCAGCTGCGCGCTGCTGGCGCTTGTGGCAGCTAACAGCGCGCTGTCCGGTACATATCAACACTTTATTCATGCTCCCATCGCCATTCAGATCGGCGGATGGGTATTGGAAAAGTCTCTTCAACACTGGGTCAACGATGGCCTGATGGCCTTGTTCTTTTTCGTGGTCGGCTTAGAGCTTAAGCGTGAAATCCTGGTGGGGGAGCTGGCCGAGCGCAGCCAGGCGGCGCTGCCGATTGTCGCCGCCGTCGGTGGCATGCTGGCGCCAGCCCTGATTTATTTCGCAATGAATGCGCATGGCGAGGGCGTTCGTGGCTGGGGTATTCCCATGGCGACGGATATCGCCTTTGCCATTGGCGTGCTGGTGCTATTAGCCAACCGGATTCCCAAAGCACTGATTACCTTCCTGGTGGCGCTGGCCATTGTCGACGATCTGGGCGCGGTGGTGATTATCGCCGTGTTTTACACTGAAAACATTGTAGTCAACGCGCTGCTGCTTGCCGTGGTGTTGGTTGGCGTGCTTATCGCACTCAATTTTGGCGGTATCCGCAAACCCTTACCCTATTTTCTGATCGGTATTCTGTTGTGGCTGGCGCTGCTCAATTCCGGCGTGCATGCGACGTTGGCGGGTGTGCTCACCGCATTTACCATCCCGGCGCGCCCCAAATACGACCCTACGCTGTTCAGTCAGCACGTGCGGGACCTGATCGGCCGTTTCGAGGCTAGCTACCGTCCCGGCCAAAGCATCATGAAAAACGAGGAGCAACAGGCCATCGTGCAGACCCTGGAAAACGGCGTGCACCAGGTGGAAACGCCACTACAGAGGCTGGAGCACAGCATGCATCTGCCCGTGGCCTTCCTGGTGATTCCGTTGTTCGCGCTGATTAATTCTGGCATTCCCGTGGATTTCACCACATTGGGCGAGACGCTGGCGCATCCTGTTACCCTGGGGGTGTTGGCGGGCCTGGTCCTGGGCAAGTTTGTCGGTATCGCCGGAGCGAGCTGGCTGGCGCTGAAGCTGGGTATCGGCCAATTGCCGGCCGGCACGTCCTTCAGCCAGATCGCTGGTGTGGCTTTGCTGGGTGGAATTGGCTTCACCATGTCCATCTTCATTGCCGACTTGGCCTTCGTGGCGCAGCCGGAACAGCTCCTCATGGCCAAAACCGGCATTCTGGCCGCCTCCCTGCTTGCCGGGGTCGGTGGCTACCTGTGGCTACTGATGGTCAGCAGTGATGTTGAAGCAAGTGCGGATCACGGCTAACCGCGTAAATCTTGATGGAAACCAAGCGGAATCTTGGAGTAGGGGCCATTGTGCCCGGGTTCGGTTGAAAGAGGCAAGAGCTATCCAGCCGGTGAGTTGTCTGGCGTTGGTGGCGGCGCTCCTGTTTTCCACCGTGTCCGCTGGGGCGGCAAGTTTCGTATTGCCGCCATTGGACGAGGCTGTGGTGGGTCGCTTGCAATACGTTGCCAGCGCTTCCGAGGATACCCTGCCGGACATTGCCCAGCGTTATGATCTTGGGTACGACGAGATCATTCGCGCCAACCCTGAAGTGGATCGCTGGCTTCCGGGGGAGGGAAGCAGGGTGCTCTTGCCAACCCGCTACATCCTTCCCGATGCCCCGCGGGAAGGGATCGTGCTCAATGTGGCGGAACAGCGCCTGTATTATTATCCGGAAGTTCCGTTGGGCGCAGGAGGCCCGGCGCGGGTTGTCATCTTTCCCGTGAGCATCGGCCGCATCGACTGGGAAACGCCGGTGATGCTGACCCATGTGGTTGAGAAAGTTATCGATCCAGTGTGGGTTCCACCTGAATCGATTCGGACTGAGCATGCTGTAGATAGCCATCCACTGCCGGCCCGGGTGCTACCCGGGCCAGACAATCCTTTGGGGCGATACGCATTGCGCCTTGATGCGCCGGGGTACCTTATTCATGGCACCAACAAGCCGTATGGAATCGGTATGCGCGTCACGCACGGTTGTGTACGCCTGTATCCTGAGGACATAGAGGATATTTTCGGGCAGGTGTCCGTCGGTACGCCGGTTCGTATCGTCAACCAGCCCTTTAAGGCTGGATGGGAGTCCGGTGTGCTCCACCTTGAGGCGCATCCGGCGCATGAAAGGGGTTCACGGGATCTGACACCAATGGTAAGAGCCGTGGTAGAGGCGACACGGGATCAGCCGTCCGCGCCAGTGGATTGGCAAAGAGCGCTAGACGTTGCCGAACAACGGCAAGGTCTTCCTTTGCCGATCATTATGGCCATCCCTGCTAGCGCGAGCCAAAACCAACCCTCTCTGCGCGGTACAACTCCGCTCAGGTAAAAGAAACCGTTGGGAGCCCGGAGCGATAACTCAGCGTCGAACTATTTCTGCATCGACTTCTCAAACATCCTGTCGATCTTATCGCTATTCCGCTGACAGCACGCCTTGGCATCCTCGGCTGCCTGCAAAGCCCGATCCGCCTTGCTTGAGGCCTGGTCCGCTGCTCTGGTTGCCGATTCAACGGTATTCGACGCCTGGGCTGCGTCCGCCTGGGCCTGCCGGGCGATATCACGGACTTCATTAAGCTGTGCCACCGTGGCGCAGCCAGAGCTTAAACCGGCCATCATGACAGCCAGCATGAGTGTTATTGTTTTATTGCGCATTGGCCTCTCCTCTCAGTGTAGTTGCACAAGTGATTATAGACGAAACTTGCCAGCAAGGTGGTTGAAATAGGCGGACATTGTTGACGATTTGAACTTTTCACATCCCAAAGCGAAAAAGAGCGGCCCCGGAAGAGGCCGCTCTTTTTGTTCCGAATTACATTTCTGATCAGGCGTAGTAGCCGATCATTTCCTCCAGAGACTTAGCCTTGATCTTAGAGGCATTGCCGGCAGCGCCGAAAGCTTCGTAGCGTGCTGCACAGATACCCTTCATGGCAGCAGTAGAAGCCTTCAGGAACTTGCGCGGGTCGAAGTTGGCTTTGTTCTCATGCAGAAACTTGCGAATCGCACCTGTAGAAGCCATGCGCAGGTCGGTGTCGATGTTGACCTTGGCCACGCCGTGCTTAATGCCCTCGACGATCTCTTCAACCGGTACGCCGTAGGTCTCGCCCATGTCACCGCCGTATTCGTTGATGGTCGCCAGCCAGTCCTGAGGAACGGATGAAGAGCCGTGCATGACTAGGTGAGTATTCGGCAGCCTGGCATGAATCTCCTTGATGCGATCGATACGCAGCACGGCGCCTGTCGGTGGCTTGGTGAACTTATATGCACCGTGAGACGTGCCAATCGCAATGGCCAGCGCGTCAACACCGGTCTTCTCCACGAAGTCGGCCGCTTCATCAGGGTCGGTCAGCAGCTGATCCATGTCCAGTTTTCCTTCAGCACCGTGGCCGTCTTCCTCGCCCATCATGCCGGTTTCAAGTGAGCCCAGGCAGCCCAGCTCGCCTTCCACGGAAACGCCGCCGGCATGTGCCATGTCGCAAACCGTCTTGGTGACTTCAACGTTGTACTCGTATGAAGCGGGGGTCTTTGCATCCGACATCAGCGAGCCGTCCATCATCACGGATGAAAAACCGGACTGGATGGAGCGCAGGCAGACCGCAGGCTCGGAGCCGTGGTCCTGATGCATGACGACAGGGATGTGCGGATACTGCTCAATGGCAGCCTGAATCAGGTGACGCAGGAATGGTTCGCCGGCATAACCGCGCGCGCCGGCGGAACCCTGCATGATGACCGGTGAATCGGTTTCATCAGCAGCCTGCATGATGGCATGCACCTGCTCCATATTGTTAACATTGAATGCCGGCAAGCCGTAGCTGTTTTCAGCAGCGTGATCCAGAAGTTGTCTCATCGAAATTAGAGCCATGGTTTCTTACCTCCTCAAATTTTCAAAGGGCTAATGCCCAAGATATTGGCCTTGGCGGGCCATAAAATCAATTTCCCCCAACTAATGCAGGGTTTTTCCAACGTGCACGATTTTCATAGTGTTCGTTCCGCCTGTCTTTCCCATCGGCGTGCCGAGGGTCATTACAACCAGGTCCTCATGCTCCACCAGTTCGTCGTAAAGCATTAAAGACAAGGCATCACGCGTGGCCTGGGGCGCGTCCCTTTCACCGTAATCGCTTCTGAAGGGCTTCGGAATCACATTTCTGAACAGCGTCACGCGGCCAGCGGTAGCTCCTTCCGGCGTCAATGCATAGATCGGAACCTTGGTCAGGTAGCGCGACATATACAGAACGGTGTTGCCGCTCTGCGTAAAGGCGGCAATGGCCTTGATCGGCATGGCGTGCGAAGTAAACATCGCCTGCCTGGCAATGCACTCATCCAGGGAATGAGGTGGAAAACGTGGGTTGCGCGTGGCATCAGAAGGCAGCACCTTCTGTTTCTCGGTCTCGATACATGTGCGGTGCATGGCCTCCACGGCCTCGATCGGGTAACTGCCGGCAGCCGTTTCACCGGACAGCATAATTGCGTCCGTGCCATCCAGTACGGCGTTGGCCACATCATTGACCTCGGCGCGAGTCGGGATGGGGCTGCTGATCATCGACTCCATCATTTGAGTGGCTACGATTACCGGGCAATTGTAGTGCGGGGCCTTGCGGAGAATCCTTTTCTGGGCTGGAGGCACGGCGGCATCGCCGATTTCCACGCCAAGGTCACCTCGGGCGACCATCACCGCGTCGCTTGCCGCAAGGATGCCATCCAGGTTTTCCACCGCCTCGGCGCGTTCGATCTTGGCCACGATGCCGGCGTTCCCGCCGGCTTCATGCACCAGCCTGCGAGCCTCTTCGATGTCCGCGCCATCACGCGGAAAGGAAATGGCAAGGTAATCCACGCCAATGGCGCAGGCCGACTTGATATCCGCCTTGTCCTTGTCGGTCAGTGCCGCCGCCGACAGTCCGCCGCCGGCTCGGTTGATGCCCTTGTTGTTAGAAAGCTCACCGCCAATCACTACGGTACAGTGTATTTCATGCCCATGGACATCATCGACATCCATGACGATCAGCCCGTCATTGAGCAGCAGGCGTGCGCCCGATCCTACATCGTTGACCAGGTTCTGGTAGGTCACCCCTACACGCTCATCGTTGCCTGAGTCCAGATCGAGGCGCGCGTCGATAATGAACATCTGACCTACCTGCAACAGCGTGTGGCCATTCTTGAATTTTCCGATGCGGATTTTCGGCCCCTGCATGTCGGCCAGGATGCCGACGCAAACGCCGTGCTCTCTAGCCGATTCACGCACGAGCTCGGCCCGCCGCTGATGTTCCTCCGCCGTGCCGTGCGAGAAGTTCAGGCGCACCAGATTGACGCCCGCCTTGATGAGACGGGCAATGGTCTCCGGCGATTCGGAGGCCGGGCCAAGCGTGGCGACGATTTTGGTTCGGCGGAAAGAAATCACTTAGCCGGCACGCTCCTCAAGCATAGCCACCGCCGGCAGCTTTTTGCCCTCGAGAAATTCGAGGAAGGCGCCGCCGCCGGTCGAGATATAGGAGACCCTGTCGGCGATGCCGTACTTGTCCACGGCCGCCAGGGTGTCACCACCGCCGGCAATTGAGAATGCTGGGGACTCGGCAATGGCCATGGAGATGGCCTTGGTGCCTTCGCCGAACTGGTCGAATTCAAACACGCCGACCGGACCGTTCCAGACGATGGTGCCGGCTTTCTTCAGGATTTCGCCCAGAGCTGCTGCGGAGTCGGGACCGATATCGAAGATCATGTCGTCATCTTCAACGTCAGAAGCATTCTTCAGGGTTGCTTCGGCAGTCGGGGAGAACTCCTTGCCGCAAACCACGTCGGTCGGCACGGGAATATCACCGCCGCGCGCCTCTGCGGCAGCGGACAGTGATTTACAGGTGCCGATCAGGTCCGCTTCGTACAGCGACTTGCCGACCGGATGACCGGCAGCGGCGATGAATGTATTGGCAATGCCGCCACCAACCACGAGCTCGTCCACAACCTTGGAGAGCGACTCCAGCACGGTCAGCTTGGTGGAAACCTTGGAGCCGCCAACAATGGCGACCATGGGGCGGGCCGGATTATCCAGCGCTTTGCCCAGCGCTTCCAACTCGCCAGCCAGCAGCGGGCCAGCGCAAGCGGTTGGGGCGAACTGGCCGGCGCCATGGGTGGAGGCCTGGGCGCGGTGCGCCGTGCCGAAGGCATCCATGACGTATACGTCGCATAGGGCGGCATACTGTTTGGACAGCGCCTCATCATTCTTCTTTTCGCCCTTGTTGAAACGCACGTTTTCCAGTAGCACGACCTGGCCATTGGCCACATCAACACCGCCGCCCAGGTAATTCTTGACCAATTCCACATCCTGGCCGAGCAGGCCGGACATGTGCGCCGCGACAGGAGCCAGGGAGTATTGATCTTCAGGCTCGCCTTCAGTCGGACGGCCCAGGTGTGACATCACCATCACCTTGGCGCCTGCTTTGATGCAGTGCTCAAGGGTGGGCAGGGAAGCGCGGATGCGCTTGTCACTCGTCACCTTGCCATCGGCAATCGGCACATTCAGATCCTGGCGGATCAATACGCGCTTGCCGGCAAGATCAAGGTCGGTCATTTTGATTACAGACATGGTTCACTCCTCCAGACAGAGGCCATACCGAGAGTGTGAAGGCGTATGGCCTTGTGATTGATTGTTTTAACGTTTGTCGTTGCCGGCTTGGTGTGAAGCAGAGTCATCCAAACGGGCAATGACAAACGTGGGAGCTCCGAAGAACTCCCACGCCGTGATCTGGCTTAAGCTACGTGACGAACCAGGTTCATCATGTTGCAGGTATAGCCATATTCGTTGTCATACCAGGCAACCAGCTTGACGAAGGTGCCATCCAGCGCGATGCCCGCGCCGGCATCAAAGATCGATGAGTCGCTGACGCCACGGAAATCGGTGGAAACAACCTTCTCATCGGTATAGCCGAGCGTTCCTTTCATTTCGCCTTCGGAAGCGGCCTTCATGGCGGCGCAGATATCGTCGTATGACGCCTCGCTCTCAAGCTCACATGTCAGGTCGACCACCGACACGTCGGAAGAGGGAATGCGGAACGCCATGCCTGTCAGCTTACCATTCAGCGCCGGCAAGACTTTGCCAACCGCTTTGGCCGCACCGGTGGATGACGGGATGACGTTCTCGAGGATGCCGCGGCCGCCGCGCCAGTCCTTCATGGAAGGCCCGTCCACCGTCTTCTGGGTTGCGGTTGCGGCATGAACCGTGGTCATCAGGCCACGTTTGATGCCGAACTTGTCGTGGATGACCTTGGCCATCGGCGCCAGGCAGTTGGTGGTGCAGGAAGCAGCGGAAACGATGGCCTGGCCGTCGTAATCGTTGTGGTTTACGCCATAAACGAACATCGGCGTGTTATCCTTGGCGGGAGCCGACTGGACAACCTTGGATGCGCCCGCGTCGATGTGGGCCTGGCAGGTCTCGGTGGTCAGGAAGAAGCCGGTGCAATCGATCACGATTTCCGCGCCCACTTCATTCCACTTCAGATTGGCCGGATCGCGCTCGGCGGTCAGGCGGATGGTCTTGCCGTTGACCACCAGGTTGTTGCCACTGACCGAAACATCGCCGTCAAAGCGGCCGTGCACCGAGTCGTATTTCAGCATGTATGCCAGGTAATCGGCATCCAGCAGGTCGTTAATACCTACGATTTCCATGTCCGTGTAATCTTTTGCCACGGCGCGGAACACCATGCGGCCAATGCGGCCAAATCCGTTAATACCAACTTTAATCGTCATAGTTATCTCCTCTCCTCGTTTTGAATTAAGCTATTTCATTCACTGCCGCGACAACCGCTTCAGTGGTTATGCCAAACAGTTTGAACAATTCACCGGCAGGCGCAGATTCGCCAAAGGTGTCGATACCGATCACCTTGCCGTTCAGGCCGACATATTTTGCCCAGAATCCAGTGACGCCTGCTTCGACCGCGACACGCGCGCTGACCGACGATGGCAACACGGACTCTTTATACGCGTCATCCTGGGCATCGAAGGCGTTGGTCGATGGCATGGATACCACGCGCACCTTCTTGCCTGATTTAGCCAACTCGGCTTGTGCTTCCATGGCCAGCGAAACCTCGGAACCGGTGGCGATGATGATCGCATCCGGTTCGTTGCCACACTCCTCGCAACAGGATAGCACGTAGCCGCCACGCTCGATCAACTTGATCTGCTCAGCGCTGCGGGTCTGGTGAGGCAGGTTCTGACGTGAGAAAATCAAAGAGCTTGGGCCAGATTTATTTGTGATGGCAACCTTCCAGGACACGGCCGATTCAACCGCATCGCAGGGACGCCAGACATCCATGTTCGGAATCATGCGCAGCGTTGCGGTCTGCTCAACCGGCTGATGGGTCGGGCCATCCTCACCCAGGCCAATCGAGTCATGCGTGAACACTTCGATATGGCGCACCTTCATCAATGCGGCCATGCGCAGCGCGTTACGCGCATACTCGGAGAACATCAAAAAGGTTGCACCGTAAGGCACGAAGCCGCCATGCAGGGATACGCCGTTGATCATCGCCGCCATGCCGAATTCGCGTACGCCGTAGTTGACGTAGTTGCCACCGGGATTGTGGGCGCGAATCGAGTCGGCGCCAGACCACAGCGTCAGGTTGGAGCCGGCAAGGTCGGCGGAACCGCCGAGGAATTCCGGCGTGATCTTGGCCAGACCTTCGATGGCGTTCTGAGAGGCCTTACGCGAGGCAATGTTTTCAGCCTTGGTATCGACTTCAGCAATGAAAGCATCAGCCCCAGCTTCCCAATCGGCAGCCAGCTCGCCATTGATACGACGCTTGAACTCGGATGCCTCCGCGGGGTATGCAGCCGCGTACGCATCAAAGCGCGAGTCCCAGTCTGATTCAGCCGCCGCACCGCTGTCTTTCGCGGACCAGCCAGCATAAACATTGGCGGGAATTTCAAATGGCGGGGAATTCCAACCCAGCTCCTTGCGAACCAGTGCGATTTCGTCGTCGCCGAGTGCAGCGCCATGGCAATCATGCGAACCGGCCTTGTTGGGGGAGCCGTAACCGATGATGGTCTTGCAGCAGATCATGGTTGGTTTGCCAATTTCCGACCTGGCTGTATCGATGGCCTGCCGGATTTCCTCCGCGTCGTGACCGTTAACGCCGCGAATCACCTGCCAGCCGTAGGCTTCAAAGCGGCCCGCCGTGTCATCGGTGAACCAGCCTTCAACCTCGCCATCAATCGAGATGCCGTTGTCATCCCAGAATGCGATCAGCTTGCCCAGGCCCAGCGTGCCGGCCAGCGAACAAGCCTCGTGAGAAATGCCTTCCATCAGGCAGCCATCGCCGAGGAATACATAGGTGTTGTGGTCAACGATGGCGTGGCCCGGCTTGTTGAACTGAGCCGCCAGCGTCTGCTCGGCCAGCGCCATGCCGACGCCGTTGGTAATACCCTGGCCCAGCGGGCCAGTGGTGGTTTCAACGCCTGGGGCATAACCGTATTCCGGGTGACCCGGCGTGCGTGAGTGCAACTGGCGGAATTGTTTGAGGTCTTCAATGCCCAGGTCGTAACCAGCCAGGTGCAGCAGGGAGTAGATCAACATGGAGCCATGGCCGTTGGACAGGATGAAGCGGTCGCGGTCAGCCCATTTCGGGTTGGCCGGATTGTGTTTCATATAATCGTTCCACAGCACTTCGGCGATATCCGCCATACCCATCGGTGCGCCCGGATGTCCTGAATTGGCTTTCTGAACGCTATCCATTGCGAGTGCGCGAACGGCATTGGCAAGTTCTCTGCGGCTGGTGTTGCTCATGTGTGATCTCCCTCGAAATTAATATTTATTCCTCGTTACGCAAAAAAATGAGAACAATACACAAGACGTGTATAATCTCTAATCATTTAAGATAATGCGAAACATAAAAAAACTTATGGATTGCCTTTTGCCTGCATTACAGCCGGGCCACGACCTAAACATGCAAAGTGGTTACCACGCGGCGGATGTTGCCCACCGAACCGGAGAGAACCACGGTATCGGTGGTCATGTACTTGCCCTTGTCGTCGTGGCCGACTTTCACGTGATGCACATAGGCACCACTGGTCAGGCCTGTGGCAATAAACATGACATCTTCACTGCTCACAAGCTCATCGCGGGCAATGATGCGTTTGGTGTCGATGCCTTCCTTTTTGCACAGCTCAACCTCGAAATCCTTCTGCGGCGCCATGCGGCCAAACATTTCGGCACCCATGGCCCGTGCCGCGCAGGCGACGACGATGCCCTCAGGCGTGCCGCCGATACCAAACAGCGCATCCACGCCGCGGCCCAGAATTGCCTGGATAGCACCGTTGACGTCGCCATCCGTTGCCAGGCGCACCTTGCCGCCGGCCGCATAAATCTGCTGCTTCATGTCTTCATGGCGCGGCTTGTCGAGCAAGAATACGCGCAGCTCATCAACATCCTTCCCCGTGGCCTTGGCCAGCTGGCTCAGACGATCCTTGATCGGAGCCTCGGGATCGATCTTGCCGCGGGCGGCACGCGAGTAAACCTGCTTATCCATGTAGAAGCAGGAGCCGGGTTCATACATTGATCCCTCTGGAGCCGCGGCCAGCGTGACGATGGAACCGGGCATATCCTTGGCGAACAGGTTGGTTCCCTCAATCGGGTCAACTGCAATATCCACGCCGACGCCCTCGCCGGTGCCGACTTCTTCGCCGTCATACAGGGCTGGCGCTTCGTCCTTGGCGCCTTCACCAATGACGACCGTGCCGCGCATGGGCACCTCATTGATGCGCGCGCGCATGGCATCCACCGCCAGGCCGTCACCCTCGTCCTTTTGGCCGGAGCCGACAAACGGTGCGCAGGCTCGGGCGGCTGCTTCACAGACTTCCACCAGATCGATTTTTAGATCGCAGACACTAGGCATGCTTCCCTCCAGAGCAAGTTGATTCCCCTCCTCAACGGGGAGCGGCAGTATAGGGAATTTCCTTCAAAAAATCGAGTCCTTATTTGGGGCTGGCGGTGGAGAAAGACGGCTTACGGGCTTGTAAGCAATCCCAATAACTGCTCATGGATAGCGGGATTGGCCGCCGCGGCGATGGAACTGGCCAGCTTCCTGTCTTGAAATAAGGCTTTGCCCTGCATGTCGCTGACCACGCAGCCGGCTTCTTCGGCGATCAGGCAGCCGCCAGCGAAGTCCCATAACTTCTGGCCGCCATGCACGATGAACTGTCCACGGCCGGCTGCCAGCCAGGCCCATTCCAGGGCGCATGTGCCGATATTGCGCTGGCTGCGGTAGCGCTTGCCGCCGGCCAATCGGGCGGCCAGGCTGGCATCCAGGCGCTTGAAATCGATAAACCCCACCGCCTGATTCAGCTCGCTGATCTTCGAGGCATGAAGGGGCTGGCCATTGCACCAGACACCGCCGCCGCGCACGGCATAAAAGGATTCGCGTCGCACCGGGTCATGAATGGCGGTCAACGCCGGCCGGCCGTTTTCAATCAGAGCGAGCGACGTGGAAAATATCGGAAAGCCGGTGGCGAAGTTGGTGGTGCCGTCGAGCGGGTCGAGGCACCAGTATGTACCGCCGTTGTTCAGGCAATGGTTTTGTTCTTCATGCGCCATCTCCTCGCCCAGGAAAGAGACGGAGGCATCCAGGCCATACAGGCTGTTCTGGAGAAAATCCTGGCAGGAAAGGTCCACCTCGGTGAGCATCGATCCGTCGGCTTTAGTCTGCACCGATTCGAGGTTTTCCAAGGCTGGCATAATAATACGTCTGCCCGCCTCTTCGAGCAGGTTGACAATTTGTTGAATCTCCATGCATGAACTCCCTGCCAGCCAAGCTAGTTAATTTGGCGGAAAAAATCGAACGGATCGCAGATTACCCACGGCACGTTCGAGATGCCGAATAGCGGGATGCATTTGTTCGGCGTCGCTTTATACTGATGCAACTTTTGAATCTCGCTGGGGGGAAATCATGGCAAATCTGAAGGGAAATATGGTGATCGGCCAGTCAGGCGGGCCGACCGTGGTGATCAATCAATCGCTGGTAGGCGCGATCCTGGCGGCAAGGGAGAAGGGGGCCATTACCGGTATCCTGGGCGCGCGGCACGGCATTCAGGGCATCATGGATGAGAACTTCACCGATCTGACGACGCAAAGCGTCGAGCAACTCGAGTGTGTGGCTAATACGCCGGCGGCGGCGCTGGGATCGGTGCGGCTCAAGCCCGGCAAGGCCGAGTGCGAGCGCGTGTTTGATGTGTTCCGCAGAAATGATGTGCGCTATTTCTTTTATATCGGCGGCAACGATTCGGCTGAGACAGCCAACATCATCGCCGAGATGGCCAAGGACGCCAATTACGATTTCTGCACCGTGCATATTCCCAAGACAATCGATAACGATCTGAAGGTGACCGATCACTGCCCTGGCTTTGCCTCGGCAGCGAAATTCGTCGCTCTGGCTTTCATGGGTGATGGTCGCGACAACCGGGCGCTTTCCGGCATCAAGATCAATGTCGTCATGGGCCGCCACGCCGGCTTTCTCACCGCCGCCGCCGCCCTGGCTCGGCAGGGCGAGGGCGATGGCCCGCATCTGATCTATCTGCCCGAGCGCGTGTTTGACACCTCCCAGTTTCAGGCTGACGTGAAGGCCGCCGTGGCCAAGTATGGACGTTGCGTCGTGGCGGCCTCAGAAGGCATTCACGATGCCGACGGCAACCCAATCGTCACCAGCGGTGAGCGCGATTCCCATGGCAACATCCAGCTGTCCGGCACCGGCGCGCTGGGCGACGCCCTGGCCGGTCTGGTCAAGGAGGCCTATGCGGGAGAGAAGGTGCGCGTGCGTGCCGATACGTTTGGCTATTTGCAACGCAGCTATCCGACGATTGTCTCCGGGATCGATGCCAGTGAAGCGCGCGAGGTAGGTGAATTTGCCGTCAACCATGCCGTTTCCACCGGCGAGCCGGGCTCGGTGGCCATTCGCCGCATCAGCAACTCACCGTACCAAAGTGAGCTGTTTATCACGCCGCTTTCATCCGTGGCGCGCGAAGCCACCGAGATGAAAGACGAATACATCAATGCCGCCGGCAACGACGTCACCCAGGCCTGGCTTGATTACGTCCGCCCGCTGGTTGGTGATTTGCCGAAGATGGGGAATCTGTAGGACGGAAATGTGTTCGCGTGGGGTGTCAAAACCGCGCCCAAATGGTGACTGTTAGCAACAAATAGACCTGTCTGGTTTTGTAGTCGTTCATGATGCGGTTGTTCTGAGCTGCATCGTTCCGAACCAAATTTCTCTGCTGATCGCGTGTGGCCAGTTTGCGCAGCCCATGGAAGACGGCTATGGGTCCGCTTGGATAGCAGTGCACGCGCACCCTGGCCTTGACGTAATGGCAGCGGTATTCATCGGCGGGGATTACCTACTTGTTGCACTTTTGTGAAAATAGTGAGTCGTGCCATGCATCTCAGATCAGTTGATTGTAGGTGTTTGAAAATGCTTGGACCGTTGGCGAGGAAACATGCTTTCAGGTCAGCTAGATTTCCTTAAGGCGAAGCTCAGGCCTTCGCCCGGTTCATCGTCCAGGCAAAACACCGAATGCCAGACACAGGTTTCAAGGTCGTGCTGAGGGAGGAGGATGGCATCGCCAGGCTGTAACATATGAGCGTAGCCTTGTTCGACAAGCCTTGCGGTAAATTCGGGGCTATGGTCAATCAGGGCCTCGATCAACTCGTGGTCGAACTCCTCCAGGAAATCAGACAGCTTGTGACGGTTGCCCGCCAGAGTCTGCAAGGCGGCGCGGTCATCTGCTGACGGCAACACTTGCTCGACAGCTTCCGCATGAACTGAGTCGTTCACAAAGACAACGATTTCATCGATCAATGTCTGTTTATCCAAAGCCAGCCAGACGGTGTTGCCGCTCATTTGCGCATAGATCACGCCGGCATGGCCGCGTTCGACATCGTGGTGCAATTGCGCGCCGCCGTTTGGGGCATTGAAATAGACGATGCGCTCGACGAATGCGGGATTGCCGCCCAGCACGTCATGAAGAAGCTTCAGAATCGCCGGGTTGGCCGTGAGAGCCTGCGATTCGGGGAAAAGCGCATCGCACAGGCTTGCCGCCCAGCGCTGGCGCTCTGGCTGCGAGGCCACATCTTCATGGCCCTCCATGCCGAAGGAAAAGCGGAAGCGCAATGAGGCGTCCTCTTCGTGGTAGGACAGCCACGAGGCCTTGCACCATAAATCCTCAGCAATGGCGGTTCCTTTTTTTTCGACATCAAATAGCACTTTTTCGATTTCCTGCGGATCAGCCTCGTCATGGATGGCGCCCGCCGGCACGAATGCCGCCTCCGATTGGCCCAACTTCAACCATTCGGCATAGGGCGATGCTTCAAACACATCGGCAGGGGATTCACCATCTAGCACCTGCTCCATCAGCGTATGCGCCTGTTCGATGGCTGTCTGAAATGCACTCACGTTAATGATGGCTGGCAGATGTATTGCGCGATGATTGCACCAGGCTTCGACAATCGCGTCAGATTCAGGCGTGGACTGATCATTCTCACCCGCCACGAACCCGAGGTGCAGGCCCCGGCGCAATAAGGCCCGCCCGTTTGACATCGGCTTATCTGACCAGCGAATACCCGTCACGCACCCAGCCTCCGTGTCATGCTCTTATTCCTCCTTGCCGCGTGTTTTGGCAATTCGTAGCTTACGCGCTTTGACAAGGAGTGAATATGCGCGGTGCATTGAAATATGAGGGCAAGGGCAAGCAGCTTTACGAGAGCGACAAGCCGGGCGAGTTGATCCAGGTGTTCAAGGATGATGCCACGGCGTTTGATGGTATCAAGCATGATGTCATCGCTGGCAAGGGCGAGCTTAATTGCGCCATTTCTTCTTTCTTTTTTGAAAAGATGCACGAGGCGGGGATCGCCACCCACTATGTTCGCCGCGAGGGCCCTGTGGAGATGCGCGTGCGCGAGCTTGCCATGATGCCGGTGGAGGTGGTGGTTCGGAATGTGGCGGCGGGTTCCATCTGCAAGCGCCTGGGCCTCACCGAGGGCGTGGAACTCAAGTGGCCGCTGACGGAGCTGTTTTATAAGTCCGATGAACTGCACGACCCAATGATCGCGGTGGAGCATGCCGAGCTGTTCGGCTGGGCGATGCCGGATGACATTGATGAGATGCGCGCCACGGCGTTGAGAGTCAACGATGTGATGACTTCGTTGCTGGCCGATGTCGGCATCCGGCTGATCGATTATAAGCTGGAATATGGCAAGGCCGATGGAGCGATTTATCTGGGCGATGAGATCACGCCGGACGGCTGCCGTTTATGGGACGCGGAGACCGGGCAAAAGCTGGACAAGGATGTATTTCGCCGCGACCTGGGTGGGTTGAGCGAGGTTTATCATGAGGTGGCCAACCGCCTGGGGATCGAGCTCGCATTCGCCTGATCAGGAATGGTCGTTGGCTATACGGTCATAAATGGCGGCGTATTCCTGTGCCACCTGTTCCCACGGCCGCTGAAAACCAGGGAGTGAATTATTCTTCGCCAGCAGCGCTTGCGCGGCATCGATCCAGGCGCTTTCCGGCGCATCAATTTTCAATACAGTGCCATGCGCCTGGCTTACCTCACTGGCTGCGCCGCATGGGTCGGAAACCAGCACCGGCACCCTGGCCGCCATCGCTTCGGCGATGACCATGCCGTAGGGCTCGGCCCTGGCCGGGTGGATCAATAGATCGAATTCAGGATAGATATCACGACTATCGACTGCGCCAAGCAGCCGGTAGCCGCCTTGCCAGCCAGCGAACAGTTTTTCCACCTCATTTGGAGCGGGGCCGGCCACCCAGAGTTCTAGATTGGGTCGCGTGCGGCGCAATGCCCCGATGGTGGAAATAGCGATCTCCAGTCCCTTGCGTTTCCACTCCTTGCCGACGAACCCGATCACACCGCCATTTGTCGGCACAGCGCGATCAGGCCGGGCTGGGCCGGGGCTCACGCCTGGCGTAACAGGCTTGGTGAGGCGGTCGCCGATGCAGGGATAAAAGTGATTCAGCATGGCGCCAATCGTGTTTGCGTTGGGCACGATGGCACGAACCTGCGCGCCGCATACCTCACGCCGCTCAAGCCACAGATTAACCTGTGCACGCAGGCTGGTCCGCCGATTCCATGGTCGATCGCGCACGGTGGCGAAGGGCGGCCCATGAAAGGTGGTGACATGGTGGACAGCCGTGCGTTCATGGCTGTGAATGATGTGCCGCTGATCCTGGTTGTTGGCAATCCAAAGGCTGACGCGGCGGGAAAAGCGCAGGTGCGCCAGCCAGCGGGGCTTGGGAGCGGCTTCACCCAGCTGGATACAGCGCACCCCATTCGGTGGGGAGTCGGCATGTATCCGCTCGCACAGCACATCCACCTGATGTCCCATGGCAGCCAGTTGGCCGGTCAGCTCCCAGGCATAGCGCTCCATGCCGCCGATTGGGCCGAAGCGGCGCAAGATGTGCAGCAGTGGCCGGTTCACGTGTCCTTGGGAGGCTGATCCCAGCCGCGCTGCCTGGCGGCCAGTTTGGCGTAGCGGTAGAAGGTACCCTCGAAGTTGCCGAGGGCGATGATAAAGCCCGGCCAGCCGTCGAGAAAGCCGCGTTTGAGCACGTAGATACGCAAGAATGCACCCAGGCCATGCATCAGGGCGCTGACCATGCTGGCGCGCACGCCGCGCCGCGCCAGCTTGTCCGCACCCAGGCTGGAATAGCGGTTTCCCTTGTCGAGAAGCTGATTCAGATCGCGGAATGGGAATTGCCAGATCGCCTGCGACAGGTAAGCCACACGGCCCTTTACCTCGAAGCTCTCATGCACCTCGTCTTCTTCGTTGAACACCAGAGCTCCACGGCGGAATAGCTGCGGTTGGCGATAATCCGGATACCAGCCTGAGTGCTTGATCCAGCGGCCGAGGAAGTAGTTGCGCCGCGGTACGTAATAGGCGTCGGCCGCATCAGGCGAGGCGATGATAGCCAGGATTTCCGATTGCGCTTCGGGCGTGCAGCGCTCATCCGCATCCAGACTGAAGATCCATTCATGCCGGCAAGCGGCGATGGCATCGTTGCGTAACTTGCCGAAGGCGTGAAATGGCAGCTGTACGACTCGAGCGCCCAGGGACTCAGCAAATTCCGCCGTGCGATCCTGGCTTTGCGAATCGGCCACGACCACTTCATCGGCCCAGGAAACGCTGGAAATGGCCTCGGCGATTTTGGCCTCTTCATTATACGCGATGATATAGGCCGAGACCTTGCTCATGCGCCCTTCTGCTCCAGTTCGTCGATGCCTGTTTTTGCTCGCATGCGCCGCTCCTCGATGCAAACCTGTAGTATGGCATCATTTTCATCCAGCCGCGCGCGCGCATGCTCAGCATGCCACAGATGCAGAACTGGCGGAGCGGTAAGATCGCGGCGTTTGACTCCGGCGTGCAGCAAGCGCGCGACCAGATCGGAATCTTCCCGGCCCCAGCCCTCGAAACTCTCGTCAAAGCCATTAACGGCGCGTAGATCGTCAAGCCAGCAACCCAAATGGCAGCCTCGGATGCCGGCCAGGGTTTCATGCGGGGGGCCAAGCCGGATTGATGTCATGATGGGCAGGATACGGTTGATGCGCCCACGCAGGCGATGCCCCAGCCAGGTCATTGAAGATATGTCCGTCTTAAAGCTACCCTGCTGACGGAGGGACTCAGTCCATCTCCTGGATGCGAGCACGCGCCGGCCGCTGATGAAGTAGCCCTTGCCAGCTAGCCTGGCGTGCGCGTCCAGCAGTCCTGGCAGCGGCACGCAGTCGCCATCGGTCAGCAGCACATACGGTTCTTTCACGCGCCGTAGCGTGAGGTTGTGCATGCGCGCCTTACGAAACCCCGCATCCTCATGCCAAACATGCACTAGATCGGCGGGGTGATCATCGCGCACGGACTCAATCAGCGCCCTGGTGTCCTTCGTTGAGCCATCGTCAGCGATGTAAATGGTGAAGCCTGGCCCAGTTTGTTGGCGGTAACCATCTAATACCAGACGCAAGAGTTCAGGGCTGTTGTAAGTGGAGACAACGACAGCGATCTTAGCGCCCATCAGCGTGCCGGTTTACGCAAGGTCACCAGCATGTCGTGCCCTTTTCCCAGCCAGCGTGCTGGCAGTGCAAGCGCCTCGCGGCCCAATCTTGCCAAGGCGTAAGCAAAGGCCGACACGTCTCGCCTCTCGGCCAGATTGACACGCTTGGTCGAGATCTTTTCAATGTGAAAACCGCTCTGACTGGCCAATAATTGCATGCTGCGAGGGCTAAAAAAACTGATATGGCCGCCATGACTGGCTATGTCAAAATACTCCCACTTCGACTTGAGAAATTGCGCGGTCCACGAGTCGCCATTGCCCGTACCGATGAGCAAAAGCCCGCCGGGGCGGAGGATGCGGTGAATTTCCCTGACAACATCCAGCGGGTTGGTAAGGTGCTCGATGACTTCAAACATCGTGACCAGATCGAAACGGTTTGCCATGAACTCTGCCTCCTGCAACAGGCCGGGATATACATCAAAGCCTTCAGCACATGCCGTTGCCGCTGCTTTTTTTGCAGGCTCCACCCCGTTGACCTCATAATCCAGCTTGTGGGCCACCCGCAGCAGCGCTCCACTGGAGCATCCGACATCCAGCAGCCTGAGATATCTTGGACGGTTGCCCAGTGAGGTGGCTGCGCCTGTAAGAATCTTTCCCATTCGCTGTTGGTAGCGCTTTTCCGCCTTGCCTGAGGGAAGCGTGCCTTCCGTTGCATCAAACTCCTGCATCGAGTCGGCAAAACGGGTGGCGTCACAGGAGCTCAACAATTGACCGCAGCCTGGGCAGCGCCGCAACGCTCCCTCTGACAACACGATGCCGGATGTTTGCAGGGCCTGCCCACAACCCAGCGGGCAGGTCTCAAATATCGGATGATTCACTTGATCGGACCTGATTACGTTCGCATGAAGCGTCAGCTAGCGGATTGGTAGTCAGTCAGCCGCACGATAATGCGGCCGAATTTCAATTTGGCTGTCACTTCAAGCGGAATTCGCCGCTCATCATCGGTAATCCATATCTTCATCTTGCCCTTGCTGGTGAAGATGCCGGACGTTTTCAGGATGGGTTCGATTACCCAGCAATCAACTGGCTTTTTCCACGGCGCCCAGCGTTTTTCCTTCTTCAGAACGCGCACGACGACGTCATATTGTTTGCCATTGTCGAACACAGGCACGAGCAGTTCCTTGCCAAGCTCAAGGGGCAGGCCGCGCACGGAGTAGAATGCATCGATAATATCGAGAAACCCGGGCGGCAGGTCGAACTGCTTGCTATTGTCATTATGCAAGAAGGTGACCTTTTCATGCCGCCAGTCAAACTCCGTACGCTTTTTCGAGCGATATTTACCCTCGTGCTGATCCAGCGTCAATAGCTCGCTCTGCATGCGACCATTGACGCACAGGCCCTCCGAAATAATGGTGTCGCGCACCTTGCGAAACAGGTCGACCATCTTGTTGCTCTTGGCCGTGGTGGTGATACGGTAGCCACCCAGTTTTTTTGCGCTGGTTTCCATGGTCGCCGTGCCACCGTGGATGAATTCCCATCCCACCGAGAACACCATGCGCTCGCCGATATGGGGCATGCAAGCGCTGCTGCTACTGATTTCATCAGCTGCCTCAGCCGCTGGCAACCAAAGCGCCAGGCAGCAAAGCCATGCAAGCTGGCGTAGGTGCGTCACCAGCTTCCGCGCCACAGGCCGAAGGCGGCGAATATCGCTATAGCAGCGACCAGCCCCAGGATATTGTTGGCCTCCCGGTGCCTGCGCACCTGTTGCCAATCATGCCCGCCCTGGCGCGCCCTGGCGCTCCAGCGAGGCAAGATGCGCGTCGTCCCGGCCATGTAATCGCGGTAGGTCTGGCCAAATTTATCCGCCAGCGACTCTTCTTCCCGCTGCATGGTGGGAATGAATATGGCGAAGAACAGCGGCAGGACGGCGAATGCCAGCCAGACATTGTTGCCGGCCACGCAGAAGCCCGCCGTGACCAGTAAATGGCCGAGGTACAGGGGGTGACGGCACAGGGCGTAGGGCCCGGTGGTGGTGACCTCGACCATTTTATGGATATGGCCAGAAGCCCAGATGCGTACGGTCTCGCCCAGCAAAATCAGCGGCAGGGAAAGCAGCAGGCTTTCCTGGCTGGGTCGGATGAACCACAGGCAGCCAAGCGCCAGCGCGATACTCACGCTAATACGGTGTTGCAGAACGGCTGTGCGCCAGGGTGACACGGACGCTGGCTTGTCTTCAGGCATTCAATTTCTCCAGGACATCAGTGGCACGAATTCGCTCCATGCAGATAAAATTGTCGCAGCTGCGCTTGAAACAAGGTCCGCAGTCGGGGTTTGACTCGATCTGAAACTGGCGCGGCCCCAGCGGCGCCGAACGCCAGGAGGCCGACGGCCCCCAGAAGCTGATCGTCGGTGCGCCCAGCGCCGCGGCCAAATGAACCACGCCTGTATCAGCGCCGACGACAGCCTTGGCGGCGGCCAGCATGCCACACAGCGGCGTCATGTCCAGACGCCGGATCAGCGACAATGAACCTTTCACTTCGCTGGACAAGGTGGCGGCATGCTCCGCTTCGTCCAGACTTCCCCAACTGAATACGGGCTTCTGGCCCTGCTTCGCGACGCCTTTGGCAATGGCCCTCCAGCTCGTGTCCGGAAGCTGCTTGGTTTGCCAGCCACCGCCGAGGTGCATGATGACGAAGTTGCCAGCGCTCAGGCTCATACTCTTGCAGATATTTTCTCCCTCGCGCCGCATGGCTTCGCTAAGTGCGATGCTCGGAGCGGCATAGTTGATGGGCGAATCCGGTATGCGGGCGATGTCCGTGGCGAAGGGCGCTGTGGCCACGCGGCGGTATTGCTGCACCACATGCCTCTCGTCCGGATGGAGGCGCACCGGCCGGGTCAGCCAGCTGCTGGCCCGTTCGCGGCAATGGGCCGTATCGATGCCATATACGCGGGATCCGATCAGGCGGGCCAGCAGGCTGCTCTTGATCAGCCCCTGCATGTCGAGCACGGCGTCGAAGCGCTGTTTTCTGAGCGCCCGCACGCTGGCCATGATCGAGGCCAGCGGCCTGTCGCCCTTCATGTCGACGGCATGGACGCTCACCTGTCTGGGGAAGGCTTCCGTGACGAAAAGATAGCGGCTGTCCACCAGCCAGTGTACTTCTTCAACATCGGGGTGAGCGAGCAGATCATCCAGCGCAGGCAGGGCGTGGATGATATCGCCGAAGGCGCTTAATTTGACGATGAGAATTTTCATGCAGGCGCCAGCCCTGCCTCAGCCCAGTAATGACAGACAGGCATCGCGCACCGACTCAGGCCTGATGTTGGCCATGCACGGTTGACCCGCCACCGAGCACTCGCGCTGAAGGCAGGGACCGCAATCGGCCGGTTGATACAGCAGCCTGACACGTTCGCCGCTTGGAGCGGTGCGCGCCGGATCGGTGGCGCCAAAGATCGCGACCACGGGCAGGCCCATGCCAGCCGCTACGTGCATCAAACCCGAATCGTTGGAGACAAGCAGGCGGCTGGCGCAAAGGGTTTGCAGCGCCTGGCGCAGGCTGGTCTTGCCGGCGGCATTGTAATGCGCGCCAGTCACGCCGCGCAGACATTGCTCGCCAATGTCCTGTTCCTGCGGCGTGCCGAGAACAAGGGGTTGCCATCCCAGTTCCGTCAGCCAGGTAATGAGCTGAGCAAAGCCCGCCGCCGGATAGCGCTTGGCTCCGCCAAACTGGGAGCCGGGAGCCAGGCAAATGGTTTTGCCGGGATCAAGTCCGTATTCACTGATGAGCCTGCTCCCGGCCTGCCTTTCCTCTTCAGGCGCGCATAGGCGCACCTCGCGTTCGCTGATGCCTACGCCCATCTGCTCGGCCAGATCGAGGTAGTAGTCACGATGGTGTTCGCTATCCAGGCGGATGCGAGGCGGATAGGCGTCGGTCAACAGCAGCTTGCGCCATTGGCCGGCAAAACCAATGCGCCTGGCCGTACCGACGCGCCAGACTTCCCATGCGGCCCGAAAACTGTTGGGAAACAGCACGGCGGCGTCCGCGGCGCTGTCGGTTATTTGGTATGTGGCTCCGGGCAGGTTGAAAAAGGGCAGTAAATCAGCCAGCCATGCCTGGCCGGCCAGGCTCAGCTGCTCATGCTCCTGACCAAGGGCGATGGCCCGCATGGCAGGTTGGGCCATAATGGCGTCGCCCAGCCAGTTTGGTGCGCGCAACAATAAGTGTTTTATCGGCTTGCTCATGCAGCTTCAGGGATGCTCGAATCCTTGTGTTGGCAGAGAAACACATAGTCTTGCGGCTGGAACAGTGTCAATGGAGCACTATCGGCGGGCAGGGAGGATGCTTCGGTAATGGTGAAATGCCGTTCGAGCGTTTTACGCATGCCATCGAAGGAGTAGCAATACGGCCGCGCTTCCACACGCATATGGGGCAGGAATTTCTCAATATAGTAGCGGAATCTTGCCGCTATGCCGCGATATACGTGGATGCCAAGAACGAACACGCCGCCGGGCTTGAGCAGGCGCTCGATTTCATTAAGAACAAGTTCGGGATTGAGCATGTGGTCCAGTGCGTTTAATGAAAGGATCAGGTCATAATCGCCATCCGGCAAGCGAATATCCTCCGCCTGGCAGGTGATGAATTTACCTTTGGGAAGTCCGGCGGGATAAGCGCGGCGAAACTCATCGAGCAGAGGATCCACATAGGTTTTATTGCCTTGCTCGATGAAGCGCGCCGAGCACGTGGGTCCACAGCCAATATCGAGAATTTTCGCATCCTCGTCGAGGCCTTCAGCCGCGCGAGCAAGAATGGGCGCAAAGCGTTTTTCGATGCGGTCCAATTCATTTTGCAGCACCTGGGATCCATGCCAGTAATTGACCTCGGCCTTTTGCGACGCCATCCACCGGCTTTTGCTGATCAGTTCATGATGCGCCATGAACCACCTCGAAAGCGCGTGCATTATCGTCGAGAATTCGCCAGCGCCGGTGCATCCATAGCCAGAGCTCCGGCCGTTTGTTGATCACCAACGTGAAACTTTCGCATATGGTGCGCATATGGTTGAGCGTATCTTTTTCCATGTCATCGCTATGTGGCTGCGCAGGAATAGGCCAGAGCTGCAAGCGGAAACGAAACCCCCGGCCGATACGATGCAAAGCCACACCGAACACATGCGTGCCCAGCCTGCGGGCGAAAAGGGCCGGCAGGGTGGTCGTATTGGCTTCATGCCCCAAAAAAGGAATGGGGACGCCATTGGACAGATGCTGGTCGATCATAAGTCCGATGCTGGATCCATGTTTAAGGGCGCGGGAAAACCAGCGTATGCCATCCGAGCGGGCATGCAGCTTCGTTCCGAATCTTTCCCGGCAGTTTTTCAAGAACAGGTCCAGCGCCGGTTGGCGCAAGGGGCGGTACATTTGCGCCGAATCATAACCCAGCAGGGGAAACATCATGGCGCCGAACTCCCAGTTGCTGTGATGACAAGCGACGAGAAACGCGCCGTGTCCTTCGTTCATGGCTTGCTTAAACGCCTCCTCGCCCTCGACCTGTACGCGTGAGCGCAGAAAGGAACGGGAACGCAGAAACACATGGGGTATTTCAAAGATTGTACGCCCAAGTTCAGCAAATGATTCGCGTGCGATGCGGCTTCGCCAGGCCTGCTCTTTGTCGGGGTAAATGCGCGCCAGATTTTTCCGGGCGATATCGCGATGGCGTTGATCCATAAAATAACCCAGGCGGCCCAGACCTGCTCCGATGGCACCGGCCAGGCGCACCGGCATGCAGCGGAAGAACCAGAATAACAGCCGTATACCCACAGCTTGGATAAGGAACATTAGCTGGAAACGGGTTTGGCTTCGTCGATCAACATGACCGGGATGTCATCACGTATGGGGTATTCCAGCTTGCAGGCATCGCAAACAAGGCCATCTTTCGCCTTGTTATAGTGAATTTCCCCTTTGCATTGGGGGCAAGCCAGAATGTCCATCAGCGCTTTATCCAGCATGGTTAACTCCATTTGTTTTCTTTGTCTCAAGGATGGGGGCCAGAATGGTGTCGATCAAGCCTTGCGTGCCCTGACCCTCCTGCCGCAGCAACCACAATGGCTGCTCCTTGGGCCAGATTGGCCGCAATTTTACCGCATCCTTGCTGGTCACCGCCACATTCAGGCCAGTAGCTATAGCCTTTCGCGCATCCGTCTCGGTATATGCATGATGATCAGAAAAGCGAAGATGATCCGCCACGGTGTAACCCTCCGCCTCCAGGCATGAGAGAAAACGCTGCGGCCGAGCGATGGCCGACATGGCCAGCAGGCTTTTTGGCTGTGGGGCACGAGGCCCGGCGATTTGCTCAAGTCCACGGGTGACGGTCAGCCAGGGCCATTCCTGCTGATGACTTAGAGGTTCGCCGCTCCCTTCACCCGTGCGCACCACGACATGGGCGCGATCGAGCGCGGATACCGGTTCACGCAAGGGGCCGGCAGGCAATTCACAGCCGTTACCCACGCCCGCCGCTGGAACCAGCACGACCTCGCAATCACGCTTGAGCTGGCGGTACTGCATGCCGTCGTCAAGCACGATGATGTTTCCCAGCCCGGCGGCAATCCTGGCGCCCTTGACGCGATCCTTGCCAGCTACCACCGGGCAGGCGCAAGACTCAAACAGCAGTATGGCCTCGTCTCCGGCACTGGCGGCACTTTCCCTGGCGGATAATACGCGCGCATGCTTGGCTCTGCCGCCATCGCCTCTGCACAGCACCACCGGCTTCATTCCCCGCTCAATAAGCCTGGCCGCTAGCCAGATGACAAACGGCGTTTTGCCGCTGCCGCCGACGGTGATATTGCCGACTGAAATGACAGGTGCGTCCACCGAACGCATACGCGCCAGTCGTCGCGCCTGGTCTCGATTGCGCATGGAGGCGTATATGCGGCTTGCCGGAAGCAGCCATGCTGGCGGCGGCGTATCGCGCCACCATATGGATTCAAACCAGTTATGCAGGGATGCCCTCACGATGCCGGCGTCGAAAAATAGGGTTCGATGGCGGCAAGCAGACCGGGTAAAACCTGCGCCTGTTGCTGCATGAATGCCGCGGCTGAGGCATTGAGCGTTTGAGCCTCCTCGGGATGCTGGAGCAGGCGAGAGAGGCCGGCCTCCAGTTCGCGCTCGTCCTCAACGACGATAGCGGCTCCGGCCTGTTGCATGCGTTGCATGATGTCGCGGAAATTCTGTATGTGTGGGCCGGTAAGCGCACCCCGGCCGCACACTGCTGCCTCCAGTGGATTGTGGCCGCCTATCGCCGCCAGGCTGCCGCCGATAACGGCGATATCGGCCACGCTGTAAAGTCCAGCCAGCACGCCCATGGCATCGATGAGTACAACATCGGCATGTGCCCTTTCTCCAGCGCTCCAGCGCCCTAAGGTAAAGCCGTGTGAGATCACCAGCTCAGCCACGCCGTCAAAACGCCTGGGGTGGCGGGGCACCAATACCAGCAACAAATCGGGGCGAATCCGGCGCAACTTTTCCAACATGGCGAGGAGGATTGCCTCCTCGCCTTCGTGCGTGCTTGCGGCAAGCAAGATGGGGCGACTTTGGCTGCTATCGAGGCGCAGGCGAATGTCCATGGCATCGACCTTGGGGGCCGGCACGGCGAATTTCAGATTGCCTGTCACTCGAATGCGTCGGTGATCCACTCCAATGGCCCGCAGGCGTTCGCCGTCCAACTCGCTCTGGGCGAAACACATTTGCACACCGCGCAACCAGCGCCGCCACAGCCAGCGGCTGGCCCTATAGCGAGGGAATGAGCGGTCGGAAATGCGCGTGTTGATGCTCATGACGGGAACGTTGGTTCGACGGCAGGCGCGCAGCAGGCCGGGCCAGAATTCGGTCTCGGCAATCAGCAACAGGCGCGGAGCAAGCCTATTCGTCAACCGCCGCATCAGGCCGGGCAGATCCCATGGTAGATAGGAGACGGTGACGGCATTGCCAAATTGGCGCTGGGCGTGCGCCAGGCCGGTGTCGGTGACAACGGTGATATGCACGGGTAGCCGCCGTTCGACCAAGGCGCGCACCAGTGGTGCGATACTGGCCACCTCGCCAACGGAGCAGGCGTGCAGCCAGATGGGATGGTCGTCGGCCCGGGGAAGGTCGATGCCGAGATGTTGCCGCCAGCGCATGGCTTGCGTGGATCGGTTCGCTTGCATGAGGACGTATTGCAGCAGCAAACGGGCCTCGCTTCCAGTCCGCTTGATGGCGCCCCCGCGAACCGTGCCATAAAAAGGGCCGCGTGGAGCGGCCCTCAACAGTCTCATTGATGTTTCGCTTCTTCGCCGGACGTTACCAGGGCCTTTCCGATAAGGCATTGAAAACAATGCGTTCCGCCACTTTTCTGGCGGGGATATCATAGCCGCCGTTTTCCAGCAGTTGCCGTACCTTTTCGGTGACATCCAGTCGCACCTCAGGCATCTCGGCCAGACGCGACAAGGCCTGATCGCATAGTTTGTCCGGGTAGATAATTTTCCCGTGTTGGTCGATGAATGGTGCGGATCTTGCTCGTTTGCCGAGGCAATTCCATTTGCCTGACGATCCCTGCCCAGGTCCGTCGAATCCGCTGTTGCGTACCATAGATGTCTCCCTTGAAAAAAGGCGTTATACCAACTGACGCACTTATCATATCGGACTTAGAACGGATTCCTTAAACGGCTAAACAGGCAGCGCCCGAGAATAAGACGCTAAAATTTGGCAAAATAGTGGCGAGTGACGACCAGGCTTTGGTAGCCACGAGGGCTGTTTTACTTACCCTCGGGCACTGCCAGGTCAAGCAGTCCGCGCAGACGCAGCACCAGTTGGCTATGAATCTGTGAGATGCGCGACTCGGTCAGTTCGAATACCGCGGCTATTTCCTTCATGCTCAATTCCTCATAGTAATAGAGCGTTAACACAATACGCTCGCGCTGTGGCAACGCATCGACGGCGGTTGCCAGATAGTCGATAAACTCATTCATGGCAGTCTGGCATTCCGGCTCCTCCTGCGGGTTGCCGGCGATGGTTTCGAGCACGTCCAGGCAGCCATCATCGTTGCTGGCGGTAGGAAGATCATCGAAATAGAGGATGGACATGCCACGCACGTTTTGCAGCCGGTTTCGATAGGTTTGCAAGGGAATGCCTAGGGCTTCGGCCACTTCCGTTTCCTTGGCCGGGCGGCCATGTTGGCGCTCAAGTTGTTGCAGGGCCGCCTGAATTTCCTTGGCGGTGTCACGCAGTTTGCGCGGGAACCAGTCGGAGGCTCGCAGGTAGTCAATCATGGCACCGCGGACGCGGTAGGATACGAAGGTCTTGAACTGCACCTCGCGTTCCGGGTCAAAGCGGCTGGCGCTGTCGAGCAGTCCGAGCACGCCGGCATTGACCAGGTCGTCCCATTCGATGCAATCCGGCGTTCGCCGCATCAGTTGCTCGGCATGGTAGCGGATCAGTGGCAGATACGTTTCCAGGAGCTCGTCGGGGCTACCAAGGCTTGTCTGGTTTTGCTCTGCGTGGCTGGTGGCAACTTTCATGGTTGAATCTCCTTACGGTTGCATATGGGTTGTTGTGTTTCCGGTCGGAGCACCCCATCCAGCCAGGCGAGCAAGGCTGGCATCAGGGCGCCAAAGCCGGCGAGGACGGTGATGCGAAAAAATGAGTCGGCGAGCGCCATGTCGCGTAGCAGCGTCATGATGAACCCGAGAAGCAGGCCAATGAGGAGTCCGGTGAGAGAGGCATGCTGTACGCCCATCAGACGCCCGCCCCAGCCTGTGTGCCGACGGGGAGCGCGGCGGAAAGGTTGTGCTGCCAGAAAAACTGCAAATTGCCGTTGCCGTCAAGCGTGACGGGGCGGTCTAAAACGGTGTCAACAAGGCTGGTCAAATCGGCTATGGCCGGATCGTTTTCATTGCGCTCGAACAGGAGGCGCTGGCCCTGAATGCAGCGGCCGATATCGGGACTCGATGGAATGTGCCCGACGTAATCGAGATAGACGTGCAGGTAGTGATCGCACACCGATTGCAAGCGGTGAAAAGCGAACTCCGCCTCTTCGCGGTCGGCCTGGTTGATTGCGACCATGAAACGCCTGACATGTCGCTCGCGTGAGAGCACCTTGATCAGCGCATAGGTATTGGTCAGGGACGTGGGTTCGGCCGCCAGGGTCAGCAGTACCGATTGCGACGACGAAGTGAAATACAGCACGTTTTCACCAATGCCGGCGGCGGTGTCGATGAGCACCAGATCGTAGTGGTCGGCCAGGGTTTCCAGCTCGTCGAGGACGAGGCGCTGATGGTTGGCGTCGAGCACCGTTAGCTCTGACAGGCCGCAGCCGCCGGGGACGACATCGAAGCCATGGCGTGTGGAGGCGATGATGGATTCCATTTTGGCCGAGCCCTGGATGACATCATTGATCGTGGCCTGGGGTGTGACGCCAAGCATGACATCGACGTTGGCCAGACCGAGATTGGCATCGAGCAAAAGGGGTCTAAGCCCTTTTTCAGCCGCCCTTGCCGCCAGGTGAACGGATAGAAATGTTTTGCCAACACCGCCCTTGCCGCTGCTGACCGCGATCACGCGCGGGCCGCGGCTTTTATGCTGTTCATGTTGCGTTAAACTCATATCCGTCCTTTTCTCCGCACTTCCCTGTTTTTTAGCGCCGTGTTTTCCATGCCCCATGTGCAGGGGTCTGGCCGACACTCACTGCCTACTAGCAGCAATCGTGCCGATCTGGGGCGGTTGGCGGTTTGGGCATCAAATCAAAAGGGGGAGAGCCGGCCTGGATTACAGCCGCCAGAGTCAACTCCATGCCCAGGAAAGTGATGTTAATTCAAGGATTAATCGGATTTCAGGATATTGCATATCAAGCATGCGCGAATATTTTTCGCCCAGGTTCCGGCCTGCTTATTGACGCCAAAGTTCCTTTCTTACGGGCGGCTCATTCTGAAACGATGGCGTCAATTTTTCCGTCGGTCGCGGAGCTGGGCGTCAATGCCTCCGGCTTTTCTATGACCTGAGCAATTTTCTGGGAAAATCTGCTGAGGAAGGCGGCCAAATCGGTTACACTCGCGATTGGAGCAAAGGCGAGGATTGAGGAGGCAGGCGTGGCGGAAAATAAGCAGGAAATCCAGATTTCATTTCCCGATGACCTTAAAGGCGGCGTGTATGCCAACAATATGCTCGTCGCACATAGCAAAGAGGAATTTATCGTCGATTTCCTCATGGTGGCGCCGCCGACAGGGGCGGTCACCTCAAGGGTGATTCTCAGTCCCGGTCACATGAAACGCGTGCTTGCCGCGTTGGAGGAAAGCGTGGCCAAATATGAGAATATGCATGGCACTATCGAAGAGGCGGAAGCGCCCCAGGCCAACATCCACTAAAGGATTTCGCCAACGGCGCCGGGTAGGAACGCCGCCCGCTGCATGACCACGCGGGGCGGAGTATATCGAAACATACGGAAAGGGAGATGTTTGTGAGCGAGTTGAAGTTGGAGCATGGACTGACATTTGAAGATTTGTATGAGGGCGAGGGCCTGGCTCGGATCGATGCGTTTTTTTGCCAGCATCTTGGCGAGGCAGATGCAGCACTTGGCCAGCGTCTAGTCCGTGCCCGCCGCGACCATGAGCCCCTGGCCAAAAAGGAAGAATCACAACTGCTTCTCGACATTGCCCCTCATCTGGAGGATTTCATCTCTGGCCTGATTGGCATTCGGCGTGAAGCCGCGGCGCTTGCCGCCAGGCATGACGAGTTAGCGCCAATCTATGCCTGCAAGCGCCAGTTCGTGCAGAAGCGCTGCAAGAAAATTCCGGCCAGCGTTGCTGATGAGGTCGATGGCGAGGCGCTGGCTGCCGAGCTGGCGGCGCTGTTTGACGAGACGTTTACCGAAGCAGCGTTCGCACGCCATGTGCTTGCCTGGCTTGATGATGCCGGGATGCATGAATCCGGGCTGGAAAAGGCGTCGCATTATGCAGCCTGGGCCATGCGCCATGCCGGCGGCATTCTGTTCAGGCAGCCGGAAAGGACCGACCCCTATCATCTGGTGCCGGTTGAAACCATCGATATCAGCACCGCCACCGCGATGCGCCTGCCCGTTGAGCATCACCGCCATCGAGAGGGGTTTGCGCTCACTGACGCCGGCACGGACCTGGCCGGCGCGCTCGATCAGGCCAATTACTGCATCTGGTGCCATAATCAGGACCGCGATTCCTGCTCCACCGGTCTGAAAAACAAAAAGACGGGCTCGTTCCAGACAAGCGCATTCGACGTCACGCTTACCGGCTGTCCGCTGGAAGAGAAGATTTCGGAGATGAATCTACTTGCCACCGAGGGCCATACGGTGGGCGCGTTGGCCATGGCATGCGTGGACAACCCTTTGGTGGCGGCTACGGGCCACCGTATTTGCAACGAATGCATGAAGGCCTGCATCTACCAGAAGCAGGAGCCGGTCAATATCCCACAGATCGAAACGCGCATGCTCAAGGACGTGTTGCAGCTGCCCTGGGGTTTCGAGATATATGGCCTGCTGGCGCGCTGGAATCCGCTCAATCTGAAGCGCCCGATTCCGAAGCCCGATTCCGGTTACAAGGTGCTGATCGCCGGCCTTGGTCCGGCGGGCTTCACGCTCGCCCATCATCTGATGAACGACGGCTGCACGGTCGTTGGTGTGGACGGGCTGAAAATCGAGCCCTTGCCGGCTGACATCTCTGGGGTCGCGATGAGTGGTGAGCGCGTCGCATTCAGGCCTATACGCGACATCCGTGAGCTATACGAGGCGCTGGACGAGCGGGTGATGGCGGGATTCGGCGGCGTGACCGAATACGGTATTACCGTGCGCTGGGACAAGAATTTTCTCAAGGTGATCCGACTGCTGCTGGAGCGCAGGGCGCGCTTCAGCATGATTGGTGGTGTGCGCTTCGGGGGCACGTTTACGGTCGATGATGCTTATGACATGGGCTTCGACCATGTCGCCCTGTGCATGGGCGCGGGCGCGCCAACTGTTATATCCATTCCTAACGGCATGGCGCGCGGCGTACGCCAGGCGTCCGACTTCCTCATGGCGCTTCAACTGACGGGCGCGGCGCGGCGTGATTCGGTGGCCAATCTTCAGATCAGGCTGCCGGTGGTTGTCATCGGCGGCGGCCTGACAGCCATTGATACAGCCACCGAATCGCTGGCCTACTACCCGGTGCAGGTGGAGAAATTTCTTGGCCGCTTCGAGACGCTGGCCGCCGAACGCGGCGAAGAGGCTGTGCGTGCTTCCTGGGGTGAAGAGGAATCCGTGATTGCCGATGAGTTTCTGGCCCATGCCCGCGCCATTCGATTAGAGCGCGAACAGGCAAGGGCGGAAGGGCGCGAGCCGGATATTCTGGGCCTGTTAAACCAGTGGGGTGGCTCCACTATCGCCTACCGCCGCAGGCTCATCGACAGCCCGAGTTACACCCTCAACCATGAGGAAGTGCACAAAGCGCTGGAGGAGGGCATTCGCTTCGCCGAACTTCTCGGCCCTGCCGCCATTAATGTCGATCAATATGGCCATGCCGAGGCCATCCGTCTGATCAGGCGTGCGGTTGATGAGGGTGGCCGCATCGTCGATAGCGATGAGTCTCTCATATTGCCAGCGCGTTCCGTGCTCGTGGCCGCCGGCACCAAGCCGAACGTCGTGTTGAACCTGGAAGATCCAGCCAATCTCAAGCTTGACGGCAAGTATTTCCAGGCCGTGGATGAGAGTGGCGAGGCGGTCAAGCCCGAATGGGTGGCCAAACCGGGCGTTGCGCAGGTGCTGACCAATATCCGCCCAGATGGACGGAGCATGAGCTTTTTCGGCGATCTGCATCCATCTTTCGCCGGTAATGTGGTCAAGGCCATGGCCAGCGCGACGCAGGGTTATCCGGTCATCGGCCGTATGCTGGAGAAGTGTAAACCGACGAATGTCGGGGCCGATGCTCTGGTGTCGAAGCTCGCTGGTGAGCTGCATGCAACGGTGCACAGGATTGAGCGGCTGACGTCCAATATCGTCGAGGTGGTGGTGCACGCACCTAGGGCAGCGCGCGCATTTCAACCTGGCCAGTTCTACCGTCTGCAGAATTATGAAGCCAACGCGAAGCATGTGAACGGAACGCTGTTGGCCATGGAAGGGGTAGCTCTGACTGGCGCTTCCGTTGATCTGGAGAAGGGGCTGATTTCGCTGATTCTGCTGGAGATGGGCGGCTCCTCCGACCTGTGCGCGCACCTGAAGCCGGGTGAGCCGGTCGTATTGATGGGGCCGACGGGCCATCCCACCGAGATCACCAGCGGCGAGAACGTGTTGCTGATTGGCGGTGGGCTTGGCAACGCCGTGTTGTTCTCCATTGGTTCTGCATTTAAGGCGGCGGGATCGAAGGTGCTGTATTTCGCCGGCTATAAGAAGATCGTCGACCGTTACAAGGTGCCGGAAATCGAGGCGGCGGCCGATGAGATCGTTTGGTGCTGTGATGAAGCGCCCGGCTTTGAGCCGGGGAGGGCGCAGGACAAGGCATTTGTCGGCAACATGCTCGAAGCCCTTTTGGCCTATGGCAACGGCGATCTTGGCCAAGCGGATATGCCGCTGAATAAGATCGACCGCATCATCGTCATCGGCTCGGCCGGGCTGATGAGCGTGATTGCCGACGCCAGGCATGGCGTGCTCAAGGACTACCTGAAGCCGGATCACATCGGCATCGGTTCCATCAACTCGCCGATGCAGTGCATGATGAAGAAGATCTGCGCCCAGTGCCTGCAACCGCACAAGGATGCGAAAACCGGCAAGGAAAAAGGGGTAGTGTTCTCCTGCTTTAATCAGGACCAACTGCTGGATGAAGTGGATTTCCCCGCGCTCATGCAGCGGCTACAGCAGCAGTCGGTGCAGGAAAAGCTGACCAAGCAGTGGATTGACCACTGTCTGCACGAGCTAGGCGCGCGTTAGCCGGTCTTTTGCATCGTAATCCAGCTTGTCTTTATACTGTTCGATAATGGTCGTGACGCTTGAACTGAGCTGCTCATCAATCGTGACATAGTGAAAAGAATCCGGGTCGATGCGCAATGCGTGGCGCATGGCCCAGTCGTCCGAGCTTGGCCGAAGCAAGGGCATATCCTGCTTTTGGCACACCCTTGGACGGGCTGGCCTCCGCCAGCTGGCCAAAGGTGGTCAGCGTTTCACTGGAGTGGTTATTGCGCAGCTGCGCCCATCCGCGCTCTGCGGTGAAGTCGCTGCCCTGCTGATATGTGCGGGCCGTTGTGCTGTAGGCGTGGCGCTCTGGATAGTAGCGATTGGAATATCCGTAATAATGGTGCCCGCTGTAGTGCCCATAATTATAGCCATAGCTCCATGCCTGCCCTTCGGAAGGGGCTGCAAGGGCTAAGAACATCACAGCGCCGTAAAGGAACGACCTACTCGGGGAAACAACTTGATATCCATGACATGCCTCCTTCGGCATTCCAGCAAACAATGCCGTGCTCGGAAATGCCATATCGGGGTTCGGCCATAAAGCCTGTATCCATAGAACATGAAAAGCAGTGAAGCGGCCTGCACAATGTGAAGATGGGGGCAGAGCAAATAAGGAGGGGGATGGTCCCTTCTATCCGCGAGATTTCCCTCAGCTTTGATGTAGATCAAGGGCAAGTGCTTGCCCTTCTGGAGAATACATTCCGGCTAGTACCCATAATAGTATTAATGTTATATACTGATACGTCTGGTTCACTTACACCATGGAAGAGAGGTGACTTGGTATGACAATCGCGTGGCATAGGATGGTTTCATTTGGATTGCTTTTGGCAGGTTTATTCATTGCCACGGCAAGTATGGCTGGAAGCGACAAATGGATGATGTCCATTACCGAAGACAAGATGGATAAAATGGGATTGGTGCATGTTTCATTTGTCGATCAATCCGGGATCTTGCTCGATAGCGAGGCGTTAAAGAGCATGGAGATTCGCGCGGACGGATGCGATGGCAGCCAAGCCTATCAGGTGTCCCAAGACTATAAGTATGGCTATCGGCCTTTGGACAAGAAGATTGGCGTCTTCCTGTTGCCCGAGAGCTGGAAGAATCGTGATGTCTGCTTCAAGGTTCCGGGCGTGGGTCAGGTGAAATCCAGCTTCCCGGCTGCCACGGTGCGTAAAACCAGTATCTTATCTTTCTAGGCGGGTTAAGAGGGAGCAGCGGCGCCTTGTTCAAGTGAGCAAGGCGCCGCTTTTTTCAGCTCACGGCCGTGAAAGCCCGATAATTTTTCGAATATCGTAATCCCTGGAGCCGCCGGCCTGGCGCACGATTTCGGCCATATGCTCATCCAGCGTCGGTCTTTCCATTTTGTACAGCAGCCCCACGGGTTCATGTTCGCCTGATTTTCGCACCAGCCGCATGGCTGCATCCCAGTCGCTCACATCATGATTTTCTGGTGCCGCACGCACGATACCGCGCAAATATTCGACATCATTCTCGGCGTTAAACGTCGGGCACTGGGCCAGGATGTGCACGTAGGCAAAGCCTTTGTGCTCCAGTCCGTCCCTGATCAGCCGGGCGCACATCTTCGGATCGCCGGCGAATCCCTGGGCGACGAAGCTGGCATCATAGGCGAGCATGCAGGCCAGTGGCTTCATCGGCTCATCCTGGTTGCCGTAGGGGGTGCTTCGCGTCGTCATACCCTCATGTGAGGTGGGTGAGGCCTGCCCCTTGGTCAGGCCATAGACATGATTGTCGATCAGTACGTAGGTGATATTGACGTTGCGCCGCGCCAGATGCGGCATGTGGCCGCCGCCGATGGCAAAACCGTCGCCATCTCCGCCGGTGACCATCACCGTCAGGTCAGGGTTGGCCAGCTGCACGCCCGTGGCTACCGGGCCAGCCCGGCCGTGCAGGGTGTGCATCTTGTAGGACTCGATGAAATACGGCGTGCGCGCAGCACAGCCGATGCCGGAGACGTCCACCATCATATGGGGTTCGACATCAAGTTCGGCTAGGGCGTGGTATATGGCTGATAACGCTCCGAAATTGCCGCAGCCCGCGCACCATACCGGTCGGATGTCGGATTTGTAGTCGCCAGGGTTACGTTTCTGGCTCATATCAGCGCCCTCACTTTTTCGACGATCATGGCTGGCGTAAACGGCATGCCACAACAGATCGTATAAGAGATGGGCTCTATTGAGGTCTCGGCGCGTATGAAATGGGCGAGTTGCCCCTGATGGTTAACCTCGGCCACCAGCACCTTGCAGCAGCTTGCGGCGAAGTGCTCATAGGCGTCCACCTGCATTGGCCACATCAGACGAGGATAAAAGCCCTTGACCGTGATCCCCTCCTCGCGCAGGCGCTGGATGGCTTCGCGCACGGCTCCAGTTGTGCTGCCCCAGCAAATGACGCCGAGGTCCGCTGCCGTATCTGTATCACCGTCGATTTCCACGGGCGGGAAGTCCTTCGCGACAGCTTTCAGTTTGGCGAAGCGTTTGGCGGACATAGCCTCATGATTTTCCGGCGCATAGGAAGGATTGCCGCTTTCGTCATGTTCCAACCCCGTGGCGATATGCAAGCCATTCGGCGTGCCGGGGTCCGCGATGGCTGAAACACCATCAGCGCCCGAAGCATAGCGTCTGTACTCACCTTTGCCGTTCCAACATTTGCGCCTGGTGACGTCATACGCGTTCGGATCGGGGCAGTCGATAGTGTGGCTGGAAAGGCCGAGCAGGGCATCGGAAAGCATAATTACCGGGCACTGATAAGCTTCGGCAAGGTTGAACGCCTCGACGGTCATATCCAGACAATCGGCAATGCTGGCTGGCGCGAGCACGATGCGGGCGCCGTCGCCATGGCTGCCGTGCACGGCGGCAAACAGATCGGATTGCTCATGCTTGGTCGGAAGCCCGGTGGAAGGGCCGCCGCGCTGCACATTGACCACGACCATCGGCGTTTCGCTCATGAAGGCCATGCCCAGCATTTCGCTCATCAATGACAGGCCCGGTCCGGAGGTGGCTGTCATCGCCTTTGCCCCGGTCCAGGATGCCCCGAGCACCTGCGAAATCGAAGCGATTTCGTCCTCGGCCTGGATCAACGTGCCGCCGGTCTTGGGTAGATGCCGGGCCAGATAATGGGCGATGCCGCTGGCCGGGGTGATGGGGTAAGCAGCAAAGAAATCCAGGCCCGCAATCAGCGCACCCAGCCCCGCAGCCTCATTCCCGGTCTGCATGATCACATCGCGCTTAGCCATTGTGCGTGGCAGCCGCCATGGGTCGCTCTTCTCAAAACCACCAGCTAGTGCGCGGCCCTCATCAAATGCCGCAAGATTAATCTTGAGAATCGCCTCACCCTTGGCGGCGAACCTGGCGCTGAGTGCGTGCCGCACATACGATGGCGGTATGCTGAAAAGTTCCGAAAGAGCGCCCAGGGCAACCATGTTCTTAACCTGTCTGCTGCCGAGTTTTTTCGCGGCGTAGGTCATGGGCAGGGGATAGGTGTGAACGCCTTCGGGAAGGATGTCGGCGGGATTAAACTCCGCGTCGAAAATAACAGTTGCGCCGGGCTGCAGGTGCTGCCGGTTCTGTTCAAAGGCGTGCCTATTGAAGGCGCAGAGAATGTCGGGCCCATCGCCGTGATGGCACAGCCGTTGTCCGCTCACTCGGAGTTGGCTCATGGCGTAGCCGCCCCGCACCTCGGCCGGAAAGGTGTTGAAGGTGATCGCCTCCAGACCGGCTCGGGCGCAGGCGTGGGCGATGATATCGCCCGTGGAGATCACTCCCTCGCCGCTCTCGCCGGCAATGCGGAAAATCAGATCGGGTCTAGCCATGAAACCAGTCTTGGCCGTTGCCACAATTTATTCAATCCCTTGCACTGTCGAGGCGAGCTCGATTGGGCTACAATGCAAGGGCGCGATCAGGGACGAGCCAGCGTTGCGGTCTGGAGATGCCGCCTGGAGCGAATGTGAGAGAAGGCATGAGAAAGGCTGCGGTATTTCTGGCGATGGGCTGTGTTGTGCTTGCTCAGGCTGCATGCGCGCGGGCGGCTGAGAAGTCTGCTCTTGAGCGCGGCGAGCTGCCACTGGGGGACCCAGTCGAAGTTGAGATGGAGCTGAAGGAATACAAATTTATCCCGAATCATTTTGAGTTTGACATCGGCAAACTCTATAAACTGAAGATCCATAACGCCGGCAAGGTAAGGCATGAGGTTGATGCGCCGATCCTGGCGGTGAGCGTGGTGACGATCGGCGTGGATGTCCTCGACAAGCTGGGAAATGTGGTTGTGACATTCAGGGGCCGGCCGGCCGGGATAGAGCTGCTCCCGGATCAGACGGTGCACTGGTGGTTTATTCCGATCAAGGCCCAGCCCGCGCCCAGGGAGTTTATCTGCGACGAACCGGGCCATTTGAAAAAGGGTATGCGGGGCGTTTTCACCATTCGATAGATGCGCATGGGCGATGGCGTTCGGGTTTGAAGCGCTGCCGCTGCCGGGTTCTCCAACTGTGCCATACTGCTGGCTGCATCGGCTGCCGATCAAACATGGCGCCATGAGGAGAGCCTATGACAATCGCTGAGAAACAGTGCGTACCCTGCCGAGGTGGCATTCCCCCACTGACGCTGGAAGAGGCTGGACGCATGATGGAAAAGGTCGACGGCTGGGCGTTGATCGATGATGGCGCGAAGCTTTCCCGGACATACAGGTTTGGCGATTTTGTTGAAGCTCAGGCGTTTGCCAACAGGGTTGGCAAATTATCGGAAACGGAAAATCATCATCCCGTGATCAGCTACAGCTGGGGCTGGTGCACCGTCGTGTTCTATACACACAAGATAGGCGGCCTGCACGAAAACGATTTCATCATGGCGGCCAAGGTTAATGCGATGACGTAAGGATAAAAAACCCCGCCGGGTAGGCGGGGTTTTTACTCAGGCCTGCTTAGGCAGGCTCATATTTACTCCGGAAGAACGTTTTGAGCCTGGGGGCCTTTCTGGCCCTGGCCGACATCAAACGTGACCTTCTGGCCTTCATGCAGGGTTTTAAACCCATCACCCTGAATGGATGAAAAATGCACGAACACATCATTGCTGCCGTCGTCTGGCGAAATGAAACCAAATCCCTTGGATTCGTTAAACCACTTTACTGTACCTGTAGCCATAAAAAAAATACCTCTTCGATTAATTAAAATATTCGCTTGCATGTGGTGAAAGGAAACATACGGGACAATCGGCAAACATCAGTTCCGAAATCACTAGGAATCCATCAAAACAACGTGCAGCCGCGGCAGTGTAGGCGACCTTTGGCCGTAAAGCTAGCCACAGGTTCATGGTGAGGTTCAGAGCGGTGTTTGCGGTGCAACCCGTGGGTCAAGTGTTTAGGCTCATATAATGTGCTTTGATATACTCGTCAAACAATCCAAACTAGTTGTATAGGGAGCGCATTGTGCGGCTGGAACTACAAACATGGCGGGAAATCGAGTCATATCTGGATCGCTCCAGGGGTGTGATCATTCCCATTGGGTCAACGGAGCAGCATGGGCCGAATGGCCTGATTGGCACCGACGCGATTTGTCCCGAGCATATTGCCCGTGGCGTAGCTGAGAAAATCGATGTGCTTATCGCGCCGACGATTGCCTATGGCATGTCGCAGCATCATATGGCGTTTGCGGGCACCGTCAGCCTTAAGCCTTCCACGCTGATCGCAGTGGTTGTCGATGTGGTTGAATCATTGAGCCGTCATGGCTTCAGTCATTTCTATTTCCTCAATGGCCATGGCGGCAATATCGCGCCTGTCACCACGGCCTTTGATGAAATCCATGCCAGCAGGGCGTCCATGCGGGAGCAGGCGCAGCCCAGTCCGCGTTGCCGGTTGGCCAATTGGTGGGTCACCCGGCAAGTGAAGGCCCTGGCCGATGCAATGTTTGGCGAGGCGGAGGGGATGCACGCCACGGCGAGCGAGGTGTCACTCAGCTATTTCGCCTATCCGGATTCGGTCAAGCAGGCGAGCATGCATCCGGGTGCGGCGGCGAGTGGAGGGTTCTACGGCGCGGCTGATTTCCGCCGCAAGTTTCCCGATGGCCGCGTGGGCTCCGACCCATCATTGGCCAGCATCGAGGCTGGTGAGAAGCTGTATGAAATCGCCGTCAATGAGACAGCCGGCGATTACACGAGCTTCATTCACGCCGACTAGGGAGGCTTTTCAAGTCATTCCTAGGGCGCTCGCTGGCAAGCATCACATACATTACCGCTTCCATAACGTCTCGCAGCCATCACCCAGGGGCGTGGTTGTTCGCTCATTGCCGGAGGGCAGGGGAGTGTGTTGATCGCTAATCCAGGCGGCGACGTCATCGAGCACGATGTTCGCTTGCAGATCACGCGTGAGCATATGATAGCCCTCGGGATAGATGGCAAGACGCCATTGCCCGGTGGGCGGTTCCGGCAACGATTGCAGCATCTCGCAGGTGGGTTGTTTGGGGATGATTTCATCGCGCTTTCCATAGGCGATCAGCGCCGGCGTCGTGAGCCATCTGGCGGCGAGCAAGGCTTCGTCCATCAGATTTGCCAGGCCATAGATGGCGTCGATACGGGTTTCCTTGATAACCAGAGGGTCACGACCCAGCGCGCGCAGCATCTCGACATTGTCGGAAGGCGTGATATCCAGCCCCTTGGCGGTCACCGATGTCGCCGGAAATGTATGCACGCCGAGCCATAAGGCCAGGCGCTGGTACCAGGGCATCGTGCTCCGCCCCCACACCGCCGGCGCCACCAGCACGACACCATCGATGTCGGGCGGATGCGCGTCGGCGATGGCTGCCATCAGCACAGCGCTCCCCATACTCTCGCCTAGCGCAAACAACGGAATCTCGCCATGCCTTTTCCGCAATAAATGGATGATCGCCTTGGCGTCATTGGCCATGCGCGTTGCACCCGCCCACAGGCCGGCCTCTTGGGTTTCGCCGAAGCCGCGCTGATCATAGGCATAGGTGATGATGCCGCGCTCGGCAAGGCTTGGGCCGACTTCGGCGAAGGCCTGGCGGTAGTCATTGAATCCGTGCAGGGCCAGGACTACGGCCCTGATCTTTTCCTTGGGCTGCCAGACGGACAGGGGTAGCGCATAGCCGTCCGCCATGAGGAACTGGTTTTCGCCGAATTGCGGCCTGATGGATTCGGGTTGCGCCGGCTGTAGCTGCGGGGTGGCGCAGCCGGCAAGCAGCAGTATGAGCAAGGCCGCGCCCGATAGGTTCAGCCAGTTCGTTGGCCTTATTCCGAACCGCACCCTGTCTTCACCATGGGGACCATTTTCAGCGCCTGGCCAACTGCCTGAGCACGTAGTTGAGAATGCCGCCATGCTGGTAGTAGGCGATCTCCTGGGGCGTGTCCAGACGCACGATGGCCTGGAAACGGATTGGCTCGCCGGACGGCGATGAGGCCGTAACTGTGACTTGCTTGGCCCTGCCTTCATCCAGGCCCTCGATATCGAAGGTTTCATGGCCGCTCAGGCGCAGGGCGTCGATGCCTTCGCCTGGCTGGAATTGCAGCGGCAGGATGCCCATGCCCACCAGGTTGGATCGGTGGATGCGCTCATAGCTTTCGACGATTGCTGCCCGCACGCCCAGCAGCTTTGGCCCCTTGGCGGCCCAATCGCGCGACGAGCCCGAACCGTATTCCTTGCCCGCCAGCACGATTAGCGGCGCGCCTTCTTCGGCGTAGCGCATGGCGGCATCAAAGATGGACATGGTCTCGCCACTCGGGATGTAGCGTGTGTAGCCGCCCTCGGTGTCCGGCGCCAGGCGGTTGCGCAGACGTACGTTGGCGAATGTTCCGCGCATCATGATTTCATGGTTGCCACGCCGCGAGCCATAGGAGTTGAAGTCCTTGGGTTCGACGCCTTTGTCCCTCAGGTAGCGGCTGGCTGGAGAGTCGGGCGCGATGCTGCCGGCCGGCGAAATATGGTCGGTGGTAATGAAATCGCCCAATAGGGCCAGCACGCGCGCACCGCGAATATCGCCTACCGGATCGGGCTCCTTGCCCATCCCGGTAAAATAGGGCGGCTGCTTGACGTAGGTCGATTCCTCATCCCAGGCAAAACGCTTGCCGACTGGCGCTTCGATGGCCTGCCAGTGAGCATCGCCGCTGAACACATGGGCATAGCTTTTTCGGAACATGTCAGCGTCCACGCACGTCTCGATGACAGCGTGAACCTCGGCCGAGCTGGGCCAGATATCGCGCAGATAGATGGGGTTGCCGGCGGCATCGTTGGCAACCGGCTCGCTGGTCAGGTCGATGTCCATACGCCCTGCGATGGCGTAGGCCACAACCAGCGGCGGCGACGCCAGGTAATTCATTTTGATGGCTTGGTGAATGCGGCCCTCGAAATTGCGGTTGCCTGACAGCACCGACGCCACCATGAGGTCGCCCTTGGTGATGGCTTCGGCTACGGGCTGGGGAAGCGGTCCTGAGTTGCCAATGCAGGTCGTGCAGCCATAGCCGACAACATGAAAGCCCAATGCCTCCATATAGGGCATCAGCTTGGCTTTCTCCAGATAATCACTGACCACCTTGGAACCTGGCGCCAGACTGGTTTTCACCCATGGCTTGGTCGCGAGCCCCAGCTCTACGGCCTTTTTGGCTAGCAGCGCCGCTGCCACCATGACCGCCGGGTTTGAGGTGTTGGTGCAACTGGTGATGGCGGCGATAACAACCGCGCCATGTCCGAGCATGTGTGGTTTGCCGTTTAACTCCAGGCCGACCGATTGGCTGAGCATTTCGCTGTCATCGCCGCTTGGCAGGCCGCCCTCACTATCGAATTGGGCCAGAGCGCCCATGGTCGTAATGCTTTGTTTCTCAAACAGCGCGCCGGAGAGCACGCCCTTGCATGCTGCCTTGGCCTGTGACAGCGGCACCCGGTCATGCGGGCGTTTGGGTCCGGCGATGCTCGGTTCGATGCCGGCCAGATCTAGCTCGATGACATCCGAATACTTGGCCTCGGGCGCATCCGCCTCATGGAATATACCCTGCTCCCTGGCATAGGCCTCGATCAGTCGAACCCTGCTTTCATCGCGGCCAGTCATGGCCAGATACCTCAGCGTTTCACCATCAATCGGGAAAATGCCGCAGGTCGCACCGTATTCCGGCGCCATATTGGCGATAGTGGCGCGATCGGTCAGTGGTAGATGGCTTACCCCGTCGCCAAAGAACTCGACGAATTTACCCACCACGCCCTTGGCGCGCAGTATCTGGGTAATCGTTAACACTAAATCCGTGGCGGTGGCGCCCTCGGCCAACTTGCCGGTGAGTTTCATGCCGACCACCTGTGGAATCAGCATCGACAGCGGCTGGCCCAGCATGGCGGCTTCGGCTTCAATGCCGCCCGCCCCCCAGCCGAGCACGCCAAGGCCATTGATCATGGTGGTGTGCGAATCCGTGCCGATGACGGTGTCGGGAAAGGCGATCTGTCCGCCGTTGTTCTCTTCTTCCATCACCACGCGGGCGAGATATTCCAGGTTGACCTGATGCACGATGCCGGTGCCAGGCGGCACGACCTTGAAATTATCGAAGGCGTTTTGTCCCCAGCGCAGAAAGGCGTAGCGCTCGTGGTTTCTGGCAACTTCCAGCTCGGTATTGTGGTGCATCGCGCCCTTGCTGCCGAAATCATCCACCTGGATGGAGTGGTCGATGACGAGTTCAGCCGGCCTTAAGGGATTGATGCGGGCCGGGTCGCCGCCAAGATCGGCCATGGCGTCGCGCATGGCTCCAAGGTCCACCACCGCGGGTACGCCGGTGAAATCCTGCAACACCACGCGTGCGGGGGTGAAGGCGATTTCCCGTTCGGGCGCGGCGCTGGGGCTCCAGGCGGCCAGGGCCTCGATATCATCGCGGGTGACGCTGACGCCATCCTCATGGCGCAACAGGTTCTCCAGCAGGATTTTTAAGCAATAGGGCAGGCGCCCGGCATCGAGTTCGGCTGGCAGGGCGCTCAGGCGAAAGATGCCGTATTCGCGCCCATCCACATGAAACACGCCCCGGGCATTAAAACTGTTTTGCATGTCATCCCCTTATTTCTTTTTGAGGGAGGCCCCTATCAATCAGCGGCTCCCCAAAGTCGCCTTGGCTCCCGCTGCCGGCAATACGCTGTCTTAAATGATTGTGACGCGTTAAAGCAGATACGTCGAAGCGTTCACTAATCGCGCTCGATCTCGGCCTTGATGATGAAAATTTCCTTCTCGGGCACGTCGTTGAAGTTGCCCAGTCGGCTGGTGCTGACGCCCTCGATTTTCCTGACCACATCCAGGCCCCTGATTACCTTGCCAAATACCGCATAGCCCCATCCGTCTGGCGTGTTGGTCGGGTGGTCGAGAAATTTATTGTCAGCCGTGTTGATGAAAAACTGGGATGTGGCCGAATCAGGGCTTCTCGAGCGGGCCATGGCAATGGCGCCAGGGCGGTTTTTCAAAGTATTTTCGGCTTCATTACGGATGGGCTCATGCGTCTGCTTCCTCACCATGCCTGAGGTGAAGCCGCCGCCCTGGATCATGAAGCCTGGAATCACGCGGTGGAAGACGGTGTCATTATAAAAGCCCTCGCGTACGTAGCGCAGAAAGTTCTCAACGCTGACGGGTGCACGCTTGCGGTTCAGCTCGATGTCGATATCGCCTTCCGAGGTAATAAGACGGACGATGGGGCTGTCGGCATCCACCGCATGCGCGGCCGAAGCAACGCAGATTGTGACGGATAAGGTGCTCAGCAGGATCAGTTGTTTCAACGCAGCCATCACATCCTCCTCGACAATGAATGCATGCGGTTAAAGCCGCCAAATGAGTGCTCCCGAAGGTCAGTCAGCATGCCTGATGTCGACAAAATGTCCAGCCACGGCCGCCGCCGCCGCCATGGCCGGGCTGACCAGATGGGTGCGTCCTCCCTTGCCTTGGCGGCCCTCAAAATTCCGGTTGCTGGTGGCCGCGCATCGCTCGCCCGGTTCGAGCTGGTCGGCGTTCATGGCTAGGCACATCGAACAACCTGGTTGCCTCCACTCAAAACCTGCCTCGCTAAAGATGCGATCCAGGCCTTCGGCTTCCGCCTGCCCGGCAACCAGGCCGGAGCCGGGTACCACTATCGCCAGTTTAACGTTGTCCGCCACGCGCCGTCCGCGAATCATGCTGGCGGCGGCGCGCAAATCCTCGATCCTTCCATTGGTGCATGAGCCGATAAAGACTTTGTCGATGCTTATATCGGTGATCGGCGTGCCGGCGCTGAGCCCCATATAGGCAAGTGCTGCCTCCCAGCCCCTGGCCTGACCGTCGCTGGCGGCATCCTCGGGATCGGGTACGCGGCCATTCACTGGCGCGACCATTTCCGGGCTCGTGCCCCAGCTGACCTGTGGTTCGATGTCGGCGGCGGCAATCCGGATGTCGTGATCAAATACGGCGCCATCGTCGGAATGAAAATCGCGCCATGCGGAGGCTGCTTTTTCCCAGGCGTCGCCCTTGGGCGCGAAAGGTCGGCCGCGCACGTAATCGATGGTGGCGTCATCCACCGCCACCATGCCACAGCGCGCGCCTGCCTCAATGGTCATGTTGCACAGCGTCATTCTGGCTTCCATAGAAAGGGCCTCAACGGCCGGGCCGGCAAACTCGATGGCGCATCCGGTTCCGCCCGCCGTGCCGATCTGGCCGATGATATACAGGGCCATATCCTTGCTGGTCGCACCAGGCTCAAGCTGGCCGTCAACGTAGATGCGGATTTGCCGGGGCTTTTTCATCAGTAGGCACTGCGTGGCCAGGACATGCTCGACATCGGAGGTGCCGATGCCCATGCCAATGGCGCCGAAAGCGCCGTGCGTGGAGGTGTGTGAATCGCCGCAGACGACGGTCATGCCCGGCAAGGTCAGGCCCTGCTCGGGAGCGATGACATGCACGATGCCCTGACGCACGTCGTCCATGCCGAATTCCATGATGCCAAGGCTGCGGCAGTTTTCGTCCAGGGTTTCCACCTGCACGCGTGACACCGGATCGACGATGCCAAGATGGCGGTCGACGGTGGGTACGTTGTGGTCCGGCGTGGCGGCGATGCTGTCGATTCGCCAAGGCTTGCGCCCGGCCAGCCGCAAGCCTTCGAAGGCCTGCGGGCTGGTGACTTCATGCACCAGATGGCGGTCGATATACAGCAGCGAGCCGCCGCCCTCCTGCGCGCTTACCACATGCTGTTCCCATACCTTATCGAACAGGGTCTTGCCCATGCCGTCTCCTTGCCTTGATTGCTGCGGCAAGTGTAGCGGCAGCTTTGGAGCAGGGACAGCCGCTGCGATCTTTTGCCATTGCGCGCCGCATCGCTAGAGTCTCGCCTGCACATTTCAGCGGGAGGTCGGATGTCGATCAAATCAGATAAATGGATTCGCCGCATGGCGACCGAGCACGGCATGATCGAGCCGTTTGTTGACACTCAGGTGAAATCAGAAGGTGCCGACAAAGGTGTCGTGTCTTATGGTCTGTCGTCTTACGGGTATGATATTCGCTGTTCCAATGAGTTTAAGATTTTCACCAACATCAATTCGGCCATTGTTGACCCGAAAAACTTCTGCCCGACTTCCTTCGTCGATTTTGAAGGCGACGTGTGCATCATCCCGCCCAATTCCTTCGCCCTGGCGCGCACGGTGGAGTATTTCCGCATTCCACGCAGCGTGCTGACGGTGTGCCTGGGCAAATCGACCTACGCCCGCTGCGGCATTATCGTCAACGTCACGCCGTTTGAGCCCGAGTGGGAGGGGCATGTGACGCTGGAGTTTTCCAACACCACGCCGCTGCCGGCCAAGATTTACGCCAACGAGGGCATTGCCCAGGTGCTGTTCTTCGAATCCGACGAGGTGTGCGA
>Ga0316192_10000043_pt1 | contig 69468 bp, 51 predicted proteins | sample MerIslwburrow_MG_FD_204931 | JGI IMG/M metagenome (GOLD analysis project Ga0316192, IMG submission 204931) | Coastal sediment microbial communities from Maine, United States - Merrow Island worm burrow | ecosystem: Environmental > Aquatic > Marine > Coastal > Sediment | place: USA: Maine...
TTGGGGTGGCGCTGCCGCCAGTTCTTCCAGGTGGCCTTCTCGCCCTGAGGAAGCTCAACCAGGTCGGTGCCGTCCAACTCCCCGCCAATCGCATCAGATGTCATGATCGACCACCAGCTGTCGGTCTCGCGGTCGCGCATGACCAGAGAGGCGTCCATCAGCGCTCCCGAGGCTTCGAAGTTGAGCTCTCTGTCTCCTACTTTGCGGTCGTAGACTACGGCCGTGTTGGCCAAGGGTCACCAGACCGCCGCAAACGACTTCTCGCCGATCTGGTCGTTGACCACCTCGTGCCGGTTGAGCAGATTCAGGCTGTAAGCGCGAGCCTGTCCGTCGATCTCCACTCCCAGCACCCACGCATCGTCGGCGATCTCCGCTTTATCGGCCGTAACGAACTGTGGATTGGAGATGGCAGCGATCTTGCCGCGTTCAAGGATCTGCTCCACCCCCTCCGGCAACTCCTCGGCTATGACGATGCCCCCCAGCCCGAGGCCGATGCTCAGCAGCGGTAGCACCGTCAGATTGCGTCTCCATCTCTTCATGCGTGGTCTCCTTGTCTCGTCCACCCTGCAAGTACGGCCGCGGCGCTCGAGCAGATTTGACTGAGGGCGCAGCTTACCCCAGACACAAAAACGGCCGGCTGCATCGCCGGCCGTCTCAAAGCCCAGGACCCAGGACCCATGTCGGGAGAGGGGAGGGGACCGACCTCTCCCAGAGTTCTTCAGTCGACGTGCGCCGAGTACTCCTCTCCGTGAGCATGGAGGACGTGCTCGCCGATCCACTTCGCCAGTATGTCCTCGGGTATCGGTTCGAGCTCGGCAGTGATTTCCATCGCTTCGCCATTTCGCTCGATCCCGAAGGTCACGGTCTTGCCGGGACGAAAGGACTTGTATTCACTCTTGAGCTTCCCCTCGTTGGCCTCCGTATAGGGCACACCGTTGAGCGACGTCAGGAGATCACCTTTCTTCAAGCCCGCGGCTTCCGCTGGGCTATCGGGAGCGATCCACGTCAACACGACTCCGCCGGCTTCCTCGTCCGGTTCCATGTTGATGCCAACCCAGCCTCGCTGAGAAAACTCCTCCTTCATCGTTTGGACGCAATCCTCGACCTTGTACGAGCAGTGTTTCTTCTCCTTTTCTTCGTCTCCGGCAAGAAGGGGTGAGGCCAGGAGAACCACTGCCACTGTCATCAGGGGAAGCCATGTCTTTCTCATCGCGTGCTACCTCCAGACCCCGATCGCTGCATCTAGATGCAAGCGCTGTAGGGATCGTCCGTCAGCTGACAATCCGACGTGTCCGTGCTGAAGCCCAGCGCCGGCATGAAGCTGGGAAACACGGAAATATCATCCAGGGCGTTTCCGCCGCCACTCTGGGGCTGTGCCGGTGCTGCTGCCTGCTGCTCCACCACCGGTGTAGCCACCTGTTGGTCGAGCGCTGATGCTGGGATGCCGCCGGCTTCCTCTCCCGCACATCCCTGTCCCAGAACCAAAAGCAGGACGAGAGCTAGACCTCCGACGTATCGGTACAGGTAAATCATGACGTACCAATGATAGTACGGGCCGACAGGGTGTGGGTTGCATGGAGGCAGGGCGCAGGGGCTCAGGGGCGTAAGGGCTTGGGGTCTGCCTATTGGGTGGCCCACAGAGGCATGGTGGACAAGTCGAGGCCCAGGAGTCGGGAGGAGACGAGGAAGAAGAGCGTCGCGATTACCAACACTCCGACGAGGTTGAGGACCAGGCCTGCCCGAACCATGTCGCGGATCTCCACTTCGCCGGAGCTGAAGATGATGGCGTTCGGCGGCGTGGCGATCGGCAGCATGAAGGCACAGCTTGCCGACAGGGTCGCCGGCAGCATGAGTAGCAGTGGATGGACCCCCATGGCGGTCGCCGTTCCAGCCAGAATCGGCAGCAGGACCTCGGTGGTCGCCGTATTCGAGGTGACCTCGGTCAGAAAAGTCAGCAGCAGACAGGTGGCGATCACCAGCAGGAAGGGCGGCAGGCCACCGACCTGCCTGGCGAACGAGGCTGCAAAGTACTCCGCCAGGCCCGACTCCTTGAAGGCCAGCGCCAGCGCGAATCCGCCGCCAAAGAGCAGCAGGATTCCCCACGGCAGCTGAACCGCAGTCTCCCAGTCCATCAGGGCCGGACGCTTACCATCCGGCTGCCGGTCGCCTGGAATCAAGAAGGTGAGTAGCGCCATGCCCATGGCGACTGTCGCGTCGTGCAGGTGGCCGGCCGAGAAGCGCCCCGGCAGCCAGGCCTCGACGAGACTGGCCCAACCCGGAATCCGGAACGTTCCGAGATCCAGATCGCCTCGGGTGATCCACAACAAGGCTGTGATCACGAAGATCCACAGCATACGACGCTCCGCACCGCTCATCCTCCCCAAGGCTCGGATCTCTTCGGCAATGACCCCCCGACCGGCGGAGAGCGAGCCACTCGGAACCCGGCTGCCAAAGAGCCGAATCAGGAGCAGCCAGGCAATGGGAAGAAAGACCAACACAACGGGAAGAATGGCGAGAAACCAACTGCCGAATGAGATCGTGGGTGCGTCGGGGAAGAGAATCTCCACGATTCTGAGAAACGAGATGTTGGGAGGTGTCCCTATGGGAGTGGCCAGGCCGCCGATCGAGGCGGAGTAGGCAATGCCGAGCAGCAGCGCCGGCGCGAAACCCACTGTGCGATCCCCTTCGACCTCACGCAGTGAGGCGACGACGGCCAGGGCGATCGGCAGCATCATGAGACTGGTCGCCGTGTTGGAGATCCACATCGAAAGAAAGGCGGTCGCCACCATGAACCCGAGAACCATGCGGGACGGATTGGTGCCAAAGACCTGGACGATGTGCAACGCGATGCGTCGATGCAGGCCCCAGCGCTGGATTCCCAGGGCCAGAATGAAGCCGCCCATAAATAGGAAGATGATCTCGCTCGCATAGTTGACCGCGGTTTCCTTGCTCGTGAGTATTCCGAAGATCGGAAACAGAACGAGAGGTAGCAGCGAGGTGGCGGGAATGGGGATCGCCACCGTGATCCACCACGAGGCCATCAGGACTGCGCTGGCCAACGTCGACCTGGCGAGGCGGGGCATGGCACTCAGGGCCGGCGCGAGAAGCACCGCGGCGACGGCGCAGAGCAAGAGCACTGCGACGAGAACCGACGCTCGGTGCTGACGGCGGAAGATCAGCAAGGCCAGAGACCCCAGCGCCATCAACGGAACCAACCAAAAGAGAGCGCGGGCCCAGGGGGCGGCGAGCCAGGGCGCCAGCAGAACCCCGGTGAACCCACAGATGCCGACCAGGAGTCCCACCGACTTGCCGAGGGGGTTTGGCTCCCCTATGCGTGCCATGGCCGAAGGATACTAGGTAAGCGACGAATCAGAGCGTTCCAATCACTTCCGCAATACGCATTTGATTGACAGATTCCCTGTTTTTGAGTACTCTAAAACTCGACGCCTTGGCCGTACCTCCACTCGACACTCCCAGAACGATCATGATCAATCCTTACCTTGCACTCCTCTGGGTGATCGGCCTGACGCTCACGGCCATCTATCTGCTGCGGCCCGATCGCGGCCTGCTGTGGAGGCTCCTTCGGGCCTCGAAAGCGACCGAGCGGGTTCTCGTCGAGGATGCACTCAAGCACCTGTTCGACTGTGAATATCGGCAACAGGTGGGCACGCTTCAGAGCCTGTCGGGCGTTCTGACGATCTCGGGCAACCGCGCTGCCGAGCTGCTGGAGAGCCTCGAAGAGCAGGGGCTCATCTCCTCTGGCGAAGGTGGTTACCTGCTAACCAGTGAAGGCCGTAGACACGCCTTGCAGGTGATCCGGATCCATCGCCTCTGGGAGCGTTACTTTTCGGACGAGACGGGGCTGGAACCTCGAGCCTGGCATCAGGAGGCGGAGCTCCGGGAGCACACCACGACGCCTGCCGAAGCGGAGGCCCTCGCCGCCAAGATGGGCAATCCCCCGTTCGATCCACATGGCGACCCCATACCAACAGCCAGTGGCGAGATGCCGCCACCGCAGGGCAGCCCCCTGACCGAGCTGCCGGTCGGCGAGCTGGCCGAGATCGTCCACATCGAGGACGAGCCCGAGGCGGTCTACGCCCAGTTGTTGGCCGAGGGCCTACACCCAGGAATGCGGGTTCGGGTCAACGAATCGACTCCACGGCGTATCCGATTCGAAGCCAACGCCGAAGAGATCGTCCTGGCACCGGTACTGGCAGCGAATCTCTCGGTGGCCCCGTTGCCCGAAGAGGTAGAGATGCCTGGACCCTTCGAGCGGCTTTCCGAGCTGCCGCTGGGCCGGCAGGCTCGAGTCGTCGCCATCGCACCGACCCTGCGCGCCCCCGAGCGACGACGGATGCTGGATCTCGGCCTGGTACCGGGCACGGTTGTCGAAGCCGAGCTCCGCAGCCCCAGTGGAGATCCAACCGGCTACCGCATCCGCGGCGCCGTCATCGCCCTGCGACAGGACCAGGCCGATCAGATCCAGATCGAGCGGCTCGAAGCGAGTGCGGCCTCATGAGCCACAGTCCAGCCGATTGCGCTACCTGTCCGGCCCATAGCCTGCCCAATCTGGTCAAGCTGGGCGTGGACATGGAGAACTGGGACTATGTGGTAGCCCTGGCCGGCAATCCCAACACCGGCAAGAGCACGGTCTTCAACGCCCTGACCGGCTTGCGTCAGCACACCGGGAATTGGCCTGGCAAGACGGTGGCCCGTGCCGAAGGCGGCTTCTCGATCGGCGAGGCACGCTACAAGCTCGTGGATCTGCCCGGCACCTATTCTCTTCTTTCAACCAGTGTGGATGAAGAGATCGCACGTGATTTCATCCTCTTCGGCAAGCCCGACGTCACGGTCGTCGTCGTGGACGCCACCCGACTGGAGCGCAACTTGAACCTGGTACTCCAGGTCCTGGAGATCACCGATCGCGCGGTCGTCTGCCTCAACTTGATGGACGAGGCGAAGCGCAAGGGGCTGGAGATCGACCACCGCCGCCTGGCACGCGATCTAGGGGTGCCGGTCGTCCCCACGTCGGCCCGCTCCGGAGAGGGTCTCGACGAGCTGAATCGGGTCATCGCCGAGGTCGCCAGCGGCCAGCTGAAGAGCAAGCCCCTAAGGGTAGGCAGCCAGTCGTCCTCCCTCAAACGCGCCGTCCGGCAACTGACCGTGGAAGTCGAGAAAGCCTATCCGGGGCTGCCCAACGCCCAGTGGGTGGCCCTGCGTCTACTGGACGGCGACGAGAGAATCGCCGAGGCCTTCCGCAACGGAGAGTTGGGCGAGCTCCAAGAGCCGCATCTCCTCTCAGAGGGTGCGGCCGATTCCTCTTCGCTGGCCGCCTCGTTTCCAGATACCGAGCGACCCGATACCGAGGACATCTTTGCTCTCGCGGCGAGCCTGCGTTGGCAAGTGGGAAAGGACTTCCACCAGGAGTTGATGGAATTGATCTACACGGAGGCTGCGCGTCTGGCCGATCGCGCCGTCCACCGCACTGGTGAGAAACCCCGCTTCGACCTGGACCGGACGATCGACCGTCTGGTGACCAGTCGGCTGCTGGGATTTCCCCTCATGTTGGCGCTGCTGACCCTGGTTTTCTGGATCACCATCGCTGGCGCCAACGTGCCCTCCAGGATGCTGGCGACACTGTTCCTGGACACGATTCATCCCGCCCTGAAGACTGCAGCGGCCGCCATCGGAATGCCATGGTGGCTGGACGGGTTGCTGATCGACGGCATGTACCTGGCAACGGCCTGGGTGGTCAGCGTCATGCTGCCGCCGATGGCCATCTTCTTCCCGCTGTTCACCCTGTTGGAGGACTTCGGCTATCTGCCACGCGTCGCCTTCAATCTGGACAGGACCTTCAAACGGGTCGGAGCCCACGGCAAGCAGGCGCTGACCATGGCCATGGGCTGGGGCTGCAACGCTGCGGCCATCGTCTCGACTCGTATCATCGACAGTCCGCGAGAGCGGCTCATCGCCATCATCACCAATAACTTCGCTCTTTGTAACGGGCGCTGGCCGACCCAGATCTTGATTGCCTCGATCTTCATCGGCGGATTGGCGCCGGCTTACCTCGCCGGTCTCATCTCGGCCCTGGCGGTGGTGGCCGTAGCGGTTCTGGGAGTGGTCTTCACCTTTGCCACTTCCTGGCTGCTGTCCCGTACCGTGCTGCGCGGCGAGGTTTCCACCTTCAATCTGGAGCTTCCCCCTTACCGCCCACCCCGCTTCTGGACCACCGTCTACACTTCGATCATCGATCGAACGCTGGTCGTTCTCTGGCGTGCAGTGATCTTCGCGTTGCCGGCCGGAGCAGTCATATGGCTGCTCTCCAACATCCAGATCTCAGGAGTCAGCCTGGCACAACACATCATCGGTGCGATCGAGCCCTTCGGATTGCTCGTGGGCTTGAGCGGCATCATTCTCTTGGCCTACATCATCGCCATCCCAGCCAACGAGATCGTCATCCCCACCATCCTCATGCTCACCGTGCTGGTGACCGGCATGGAGGGCGTCGGTGGCGGCACCGGAGTCATGTTCGAGCTGGACAGCCTGGAGGCCACGAGCCAACTATTGCAGGCAGGGGGGTTCACCCTGCTCATGGCCGTGAACCTGATGCTCTTCAGCCTGGTCCACAACCCCTGTTCCACCACGATCTACACTATCTACCGGGAAACCCGTAGTGCCAAGTGGACCACGATCTCGGCACTGCTGCCTCTCGGCATGGGTTTCGTCCTCTGCTTCGTGGTAACCCAGATCTGGCGCATCGTCGCTGGCACCTGACCCCCCACCCTCGCTGTCTCGAAACACCCTAACCCGCTTTATTCATGACGCCGCGAGCAGATTGTGGAAAGCGTCTGTTAGGTCTGGTCACCCGCAGGGAGGAGCACCGGAGGCAACCTTGCAGGTTGTTGAGGAGCGACGAGCGAGGACTTCCCTGAGATGGCGGGCGATCTCCGCTAGATGCCGTGGGGCTGATGAATAATGCGGGCTAAGACTCCACAAAGGAGCTGGTGGGGTGCGTGTTATTCTGAATTCTTCTCGCACTGCCGAATACCACATCCTTCTCACGCATCGCCTTGACCAGCGAGACCTCAGCCACCAGCACCGCTACCGAGTTGTCGCTTCGGCTGGCGACCCTGCTGGGACTGGGATTGACCCTTGCTCTTGCCGCGGTCTGGGGCGCGAGACCGCTGATTCACGACGATCTCTTCTTCCATCTTTCGACCGGCGACTTCGTCGTCGAGCACCACAGGGTTCCAACCACCGACCCCTTCTCCTTTACCCGCGCGGGTGAGCGCTGGGTTAGTCACGAATGGGGTTTCGGCCTGTTGGCCTACGGTGCCCATGCAGTGGGCGACTACCGCGGCCTGGTGGCGCTCAAGTCCCTCCTGGCCATGAGTATCGCGGCCCTGTTGTTCCTGCTCATGCTCCGCATGGCCGGCAGAGACCGGTGGAAATTCGCCGTCTATCTGGTACCGCTGTTGGCCCTCGGGCTGTGGGCGATCGACGAACAGTTGATTCTTCGCCCCTCGCTCGTCAGCTGTCTGCTCCTGCTGCTCCTGCTTCATCTGCTGCTGTCGTTCGACCAGACCGGACACTGGTGGACCTTCGCCGGCATCGTCGGCCTGTTCTTCCTCTGGGGAAACCTGCACAGCGAGGTTCTCTTCGGGCTCTTTGTGCTGGGCCTCGTCACCCTGGAAGCGGTGCTGGGGAGAGTCTCTTTTCTCGAGGGCTCCCCTTGGCGCTCATTGCTTCGGGCCTCGCCAGAGATGCCCTATCTGCGGCTCCTCGTACTCTCGGTTGTCGCCACCCTGGTCAACCCGAACGGCATCCAGGTCCTGCTCTACCCGTTCCGCGTGGTGCGCTTTCTGTCCCTGGGAGGAATGGACCTCCAATTGGGCCATTTCACCGGCGCGACCCCCCAGATGCAACCCGCCTTCTTTCTACTACTGGTCTTGCTCCTGCTGGCACTGCTACCCCTGCGCGAGCAACTGCACAGGATCTCCCTGACCCAGGTCGTCACGGTCGGAGTCTTTCTGTTGCTCTCCCTGAGCTCTCACCGGTTCATCTTCTACTTCGTTCTGCTGGCTCTGCCGACCATGGCAATGCTCTTCCAACCGGCCATGCAGATGCTGGACGACTCGAGACACTACCGACTCCTGCGGAACCTTCTGCGAGCCATGGTCCTGTTGATCGTCGGAAGTGCCGTTGTCGCAGGATGGCGAGGCAAACCCGCAGGGCCGATCTCGAGACACTTCCCCGAGGGTGCGGTCCGCTTTCTCCAGGAGGAAGGAGTCGACGGCAGGGTCTTCAACCATCAGAACTACGGCGGCTATCTCCACTGGAGGCTGAAACGGCCCATCTTCTGGGATGGGCGAGCCCTGTTGTTCGAGCCCCTGATGCGCCGCTTGCCCGGTACGCCACTGGAAGAGGCGACAACGGAATGGGGGCTCGATCACCTTGTCCTCACAGAGCACGAATTCAAGGACCTTGCCACACAATTGACAACAGATCACTGGGGGCTGGTCTACTGGGACGACTTCGCCGCCCTCTATCTGCGACGCCTACCCCGATTCGAGCCCGTCCTCGAGAGTCGCGAGCTAACTCTCCTGCCAGCCTTCGGCGGCGTGACGGGGCTCAATCTCCTTGCCGGAAACCCAGACCACGCCGCGGCGGCGCGACGCGAGCTGGATCAGATCCTCGATCTCGAGCCACTCTCGCAGAGAGCGCTCTACCTCAAAGGACTGATCAGCTACTACCGTCAGGAGTACCTCCAGGCCGAGGCGGAGCTGCAAGCCGCGGCTGCCGTCGGGCCGAACACCTACGTCCTGAATGCCCTGGCCGATGTCATGGACGACACCGGCCGAGAGGAAGAGGCCACGCGCCTGCGGCGCAAGGCCATCGATATCGGTACGAGCTCCACATCGGACGAGGATTGAGCCATGATGCGCATCTTCTTTCTAGCCACCTTTGCAGCCAACGTCGTGCTGACCCTGGTTTCGTGGGTGATCCTGCCGGAAAACGTAGCAATTCACTTCCGGGGCGACGGCATGCCTGATGGGTGGGCGCCCATCTGGTTTCATGTGCTTATCTTCCTGGGGATCCAACTCGTCCTGTTCGTGACGATCTTCTTCGGCTCCAGGCTCTCGGTAGGGCTACCTGCACGCTGGGTGAATCTGCCCAATAAGGACTACTGGCTACGGGAGGAGAACCAGGCGAGGACCCAGAAGATCCTCTCTTCCCTGCTGCTCGAGTTCGGCACCGCCATGTTCTTGTTTCTCTTCTTCGTCGGCATCCTGACGACGCAGGCCAATCTCTCGAACCCGGTCAGGCTCAACAACGCTTTCTTCTGGCCCTCATTCATCCTCTTCATGGCCTTCATGGGCTACTGGTGCATCAAGGTCTTCCTGGCCTTTCGAATACCGAAAGACGAACCCTGAGAGCCTGGTGCCGAGGACTGACGACCAGACCCTCGGGTGAGGTTCAAGAAACGAGCTGCAGGGTCATGCGGCGCACGACCTGTGCGAGGGCGAATCTTCGGTACTCGGCGGTCGAGCGCACGTCGTCGATGGGCCTGACGGCATGAGCTGCCAGGTGGCCGGCCAGGTCGGCAACATCGGCCTTTGCGGCCCTTCCGACCATCGCCTCTTCGACCTCCGGGAGCCGCAAGGGAATCTCGGCCACGCTGCCTGCAGCCAGCCGATACTCGGTGATCAGGTCGTCACTGACGCTGGCCAAAAGGGCCACTACAACCTTGCTGATGGCCTGCGCTTCCCGAGTTCCCACCTTGCGAAAAAACTGCGTCGCGCCTTGCGGTGGTCTGGGTAGCTGTACCCAACCGATGATCTCGCCGGGGCCGAGCGCTGTTTGTCGATAGCCGACATGAAAGTCCCGGTAGGGCACTGTGCGCTTCCCCTCGGGACCCACCAGGACGATCTGTGCGTCCAGCACCAGAAGCACGGGTAGGGAATCTCCGGCTGGGCTGGCGTTGGCCATGTTGCCACCGAGGCTGGCGCGGTTCTGGATCTGCCAACCGCCGATTTTCGAGGCCGCTTCTGCCAACGCTGGGAAGCTCTGCCGCACATCTGGGGAGTCGCGGATCTCGGAGAAGGCCGTGACAGCGCCGATCTCCAGGGTCTCACCGCGCCATCGAAAACCGCGCAACTCCGAGACGCCCTGCAGGTCGAGGACCCCTGGCAGGTCGAGACGGTCTTCCGGCTCACTTACCATCAGATCGGTGCAGCCCGCCAGTGGTCGCAGATCCGGATGCTCCCCCAGACGCAGCAGGGTCTCCTCCAGTGATCTCGGAGCAAAGGCCTTCACTCGTCCCCCGCTCCGCGGTCGAAGGCTCTGTGGATGCCTTCGTAGCCGGTGCACCGACAGAGATTCCCAGCCAGGGCCACCTGCACCTCTCGGCGGGTGGGACGGGGGTTGTCGCGCAGCAGCGCCAAGGCCGTGACGATGATGCCAGGGGTGCAAGCACCGCATTGCACTCCACCGTTGCTGACGAAGCCTGCGAGAAAGGCTCGGGCCTCGGCGGCTGCGAGACCTTCCACCGTCTCGATCGTCGCCGCCTCGCATTGGATCAGGGGAACCAGGCAGGAGAGCACCGGCTCGCCATTCATGAGCACTGTGCAAGCACCGCACTCTCCCTCGCCACAGCCCTCCTTGGTGCCGATGAGATCGAGCTCGTCTCGCAGGACGTCCAGGAGGCGAGCCATGGGATGGCCCTCGACGGCCACAGCCTTGCCGTTGACGACGATCTCGCTCTTCATCTCTTCGCTCCCCTATCGCTCTGCGGGTCTTTCGGCTCCGAGGGCACCCACCGACGCGCCGAGAACAGGGCCAGCAAGCGCTCAGGGGTGGCCGGTATCGCATCGACCTCGATACCGGTCGCGTTTTCCACCGCCGAGACCGTGGCCGGGGCGCCACCGTCCATCGGCAGCTCACCCACGCCCTTGGCGCCAAAAGCACCCCCTTTCCAAGGCCTCTCCAGTAGATGAACCTCCATCTCGGGGCTGTCCCGGATCGTCGGAATGATGTACGTGGCGAGCCGGTCGTTGAGATACCGCCCCGCCTCGAGCTTGACCTCTTCCATCAGCCCCCATGCCACGGCCTGCAAGGTCCCGCCTTCGACCTGGCCGATACACAGCTTTTCGTGTAGCACTCGGCCTACCTCGCAGACCGCGGTGACCTTTGTTGGGCTCACCTCGAGGGTGTCGGGGTCCACCTCGACTTCCACCACATCGGCCCCGAAAGCGTAGGTCGGATAGGCCACGCCCTGGTAGGTCTCCTCATCGAAGACTTGCCACTCCGGAGGCTCGTGCTGCCGCGAGATCACAAGGGGCTCCATCGCCTCGAAGTAGCGACTGGAGACCTCTCGAAACGGCCAACCCTTGCCGTTCTCACCTCGCACGAAGCCCCCTTCTACGATGTAACCCGATCCATCCTTCTGGTGGTCAGACCACCAGGCCAGGACTCTGTCCCGAATCTCCCGCACCACGTAGGCAACCTCGCTGCCCACCACCATCGAAGTGCGGGAAGCGACGCTGGGCCCGGAATCGGGGACCCGAGAAGTGTCCGGAGCGGCCAGCACCACATCCACGGGCAGCAAGCCGCTAGCTTCGGCGGCCATGAGGGGAAAGACCGTGTCACACCCCTGCCCCATCTCCACCGCTGCTGTGCGCACCTCGACCCGTCCATCCTCGAGCAGGGCGCCTTCGATGACCGACTGCAGGACCCGTTCACCGTTACCGGTGAATCCGGCCCCATGGAAATAGAGGCTCAGCCCAATACCATGCGCCGAGTCTCCGTCACCTCTGGCGATGCGCTGCGTTTCCAAACGCTGCCAACGCTCTTTGAAGTCGGTCTCCTGCACCGCCTTCTCGAGACAGAGGCGAGCCGAACAGCTCTCGTCCATCTGCTGACCGGTTGGCAGCCTGTCGCCTTCTTCCAACACGTTTCGCAGTCGGATCTCCAATGGGTCGAGGCCCAGGCGCCGACCAATCCGGTCCATCTGTCGTTCCATGGCGAACTGCACCTGTGGCGCTCCAAAGCCGCGAAACGCGCCGTTGGGCGGCGTATTCGTGCGCAGTACTCTGCCCCGGATGTGAACGTTGGGGCAGCGGTAGGGGCCGGCGGCATGGAGCACCGCCCGCGACAGGACCACGGGTGAGAGTGTCCTGTAGGCCCCTCCGTCCAGCACCACGTCGATCTCCATCGCCTGAAGACGTCCCTCGGCATCGACTCCAACTCGATGGGTCACCATCGAAGGGTGCCGCTTGGTGGTCCCGACAATATCCTCGTGGCGGTCGTAGGCGATGCGCACCGGATGGCCACAGGCCCTCGCGAGGAGCGCCGCGTGCAGGGCGATCACGCTCGGGAAGTCTTCCTTGCCGCCGAAGCCACCGCCCACCGGTGTCGCCCTCACGACGACTTTGTCGGCTTCCAGCGGCAAGGCGTGGACCAACGATCGATGCACGAAGTAGGGGCACTGCATGGAGCCCTCGACGACCAGAGTGCCGTCGGCCTCCCACCCGGCGCTCATGACCTGGCACTCGATGTAGATGTGCTCCTGGTGCCCCGTGCGGTAGGTACCCTCCACCAGCAGGTGCGCTCTTTCGAGCTCCTGCTCGGCCTCGCCGCTCTTCAGCTCCAGGCTGTAGAGGGGTTCCTGCCTTCCCGCTGTCGAGAGATCCAGGGTGGGCTCGAGAGGCTCGTAGTCCACCTCGATAGCCTTTAGGGCCTGGCGAGCAGCAAGCCTCGTCGGGGCAGCCACGACCGCTACCGGCTCCCCCATGTGGTGCACGAAATCCGCTGCCAGCAACGGCCACTCGTCGTCGAGGAGTTGCACTCCATTCGGTCCCGGCAAATCGCCTGCGGTCACACAGACAGCTCCAGCCGGCGCTCGTTTGGGATGCCATAGCAGTCGCCGAATGCGCGCATGGGGATACGGGCTGCGCAGCGTCGCACCGTGCCAGATCCCTTGCGCTGGCAGGTCGTTGGCATAGCGCAGGGTCCCGTCCACCTTCGAGGCGCCGTCGGGGCGTGGCGGGCTCGAGCCGAGAAGGGTCACGCCGACAGGCTCCTTGCCAGATAGCGGCCCGCACCTCGCTCCACCCGCAGGTCTCCATCCCTGTACTGCACTCGCCCCGCTGCGATTACGATCGACGGCAACCCGGTCACAGAGAACCCTTCGAAGATGCTGCGGTCACAGTGGTGGTGATGGGTCGAGGCGGAGATGGTGCCAGTGACCTCGGGGTCCCAGAGCACCAGGTCAGCGTCGGCACCGACCGAGATCGAACCCTTCCGTGGATACAGGCCGAAGAGTTGAGCGGGACGGGTGGAGACCAGGTCGACGAATTGCTGAAGCTCGATTCGGCCCTGTTTCACGCCATAGGAGTAGAGGAGTGCCAGGCGGTGCTCGACACCGGCGGCCCCTCCCGGGATCCGTCGGAAATCGTTGCGGCCCAATTCCTTCTGCCCCTCCAGATTGAATGGGCAATGGTCTGTAGCGACGACTTGCAGAACTCCGGTCCGCAGAGCTTCCCAGAGAGCCTCCTGGTGCTCGGCGGGCCGAATCGGCGGTGCGATTACATAGGAGGCCGCCTCGAAATCGGGCTTCTCGTAGACCGACTCGTCCAACAGCAGGTACTGGGGACAGGTTTCGCCGAAGATCTCCCACCCCGAGTCCTGGGCCTTCGCCAGGGCCTCGGCGGCCTGTCGGCAGGTGACGTGGACGATGTAGACGGACGCTCCAGCGAGCCCTGCCAGGATGGTCATTCGGGAGGTAGCTTCGCCTTCCAACTCGGGCGGGCGCGAGCGGGGATGGGCTTCTGGTCCCAAGCTCCCGGCCGCTGCCAGGCGGCTACGCAGGTGCTCGACCATGTCCCCATGCTCGGCGTGCACCAAGACGCGGGCGTCCAGGTTGTGCGCCGCCTCCAAGGCGTGGATCAGCTGCGCATCTTCAAGGCCCACCGTCTCCTTGTAGGCCATATAGAGCTTGAAGGAGGGGATCCCTTCCTGGTGGACGCAGTCGGCCATCCACCGCGCGGTCTCCTCCCCCCACCAGGTGACGGCCATGTGGAGACCATAGTCGGCAACCGCCTTGCTGGCCTCCTCTCGACGAGCCGCCAGGGCCGCCAGAAAGCTCTCACCACGTTCCGGGTGAACGAAATCCACGATGGTGGTGGTGCCGCCTGCCAGCGCCGCCGCGGTGCCGCTTTCGAAGTCATCCGAGGAGACCGTTCCTGCCACCGGCAGCTGCATGTGAACGTGGGGATCGACGCCACCGGGAAAGACCAATTGCCCCGAGGCATCCAACACCTCGTCTTCGGAGCCCGCATCGAGAGCCTCGGCCAGTTCCACGATTCGACCACCGCGGCAGCGAATATCCCCACGCCACCGCTTTTCGGCCGTCACGATGTCACCGTTGCGGAGGAGAATGCCCACAATTAAGTCTTCCAGAGTCGCATGCTTCCCTGAGAGTAACGCGAATTCTGGCATTCCAGGGCGGGATTCTCTCTGCAGGATCGAGGGAAGATGGTCTTCGGGTCTGCGTTTCGACCCCTGAATCAAGTATCCTGTCACGCTATATGAGCCCGAGGCAGCTGGTCGAGTTTTCGCTCAACGGTCGCTGGCAATCGCTGGCCATTCGGCCAGATGAGAGCCTTCTGGAGACCCTGCGCAATCGGTGCAGAATCCTCTCCACCAAGGATGGCTGCCAGCCACAGGGTCAGTGCGGCTGTTGCCTGGCGCTGATCGACGGCCTGCCGAAGGTCTCCTGTGCCGTGCCGACAAGCCGCGTTCAGGACAAGGAGATCTTCACTCTGGAGGGTCTGCCCGAGGAGGAGCGCCGGCTGATCGGGCGCTGTTTCGTGGCCGCGGCCGGGCTGCAATGTGGCTACTGCATTCCCGGATTCGCACTCCAGGCCAAGCATCTCCTGGATCACAACCCTTCTCCCAGCCGCGCAGAGATCGCCCGTTCCATCAACGGTCACCTGTGTCGCTGCACGGGCTACGTCAAGATCATCGATGCCATCGAGCTCCTGGCGGCGGCGCGGCGGGGAGAGGGTGAGCCCGAGCTGAATCGCAGCGGCGGCGTCGGCTGCTCGCTGGCCCGGTACGGAGGCGAAGAAATGACGCTCGGGGACCGGCCCTACGTGGACGACCTGCAGAGGACGGGGATGCTGCACGGTGCCGTGGTTCTCTCGCCGCACGCTCGGGCCAGGGTCGTGCGAATCGACACCTCCGCGGCGCGAGCCACCCCTGGAGTCGTGGCCGTAGCCACCGCCGAAGATGTCCCGGGAGACCGCTGGGTAGGTCTTCTCTACGGCGATTGGCCAGTCTTTGTCGCCGAAGGAGAAGAGGTGCGATGTGTCGGCGACGTGCTGGCCGCCGTAGCGGCGGAGGACGAAGCCACTGCGAGACAGGCGTCGCAGTTGGTGAAGGTGGAGTATGAAGTCCTGGAGCCCGTCCTGGAGCCCGTCTGGGCACTTGAGGAAAGCGCCCCGCAGGTCAACCCAAGGCACGAGAATCTCCTCTCCGAGACCTTCGTGCAGCGAGGGAACGTGGAAGAGGCCCTCGCCGCCAGTGCCCACACGGTGAGCGGCACCTGGCGGACCCAGCGGATCGAGCACCTCTATCTGGAACCCGAAAGCGCCCTCGCCGAGCCCCTTCCGGACGGACGCCTGAAGCTCTATTCCCAGGGACAGGGGATCTTCGATGATCGGCGCCAGGTAGCCTCGGCCCTGGGCTTCGACCCGCAGGAACTGGACGTCGAGCTGGTCCCCAACGGCGGCGCCTTCGGGGGCAAGGAGGACATGTCGATTCAGGCCCAGACCGCGCTGTTGGCCCGAATGACCGAGCGGCCCGTAAAGATCGCGCTCAACCGCGAGGAGTCCATCCGACTCCACCCCAAGCGCCACCCGATCACGATGCGCTACAAAGTGGGCTGCGACGCCGAAGGCAGGTTGACGGCTGTCGAGGCGGACATGATTGGCGATACCGGTGCCTACGCCTCGGTGGGCTCCAAGGTCCTCGAGCGAGCCGCCGGACACGCGTGTGGGCCCTACCGGGTGCCCAATGTCTCCATCGTGGCTCGAGCTGTGATGACCAACAATCCGCCGTGCGGCGCCATGCGGGGTTTCGGCGCCAACCAGGCCCACTTCGCCATCGAGGGGGCCCTCGACCTTCTGGCCGCCAAGGTGGGCCTCGATGGCTGGGAGATGCGGTGGCGCAACGCGCTGGAGGTGGGAGACGCCACCACCACTGGTCAGGTGCTGGAGAAGTCGGTGGGTCTCAAACAGTGCCTGCTGGAGGTCAAGGAATCGTACATGCAAGCCCTTGCCACCGGTCGTGCCGTGGGCATCGGCTGCGGTATCAAGAACAGCGGCATCGGCAACGGCGCCGAGGAATGGGGCCGGGCCCGACTCCTGGTCGAAGACGACGGTAGCATCTCGCTCTACAACGGTTATACCGAAATGGGTCAGGGGTTGCTCACGGTCCTGATACAGATCGCAACAGAGATCACCGGCCTTCCTCCTTCGACCTTCATTCCAAAGGTCGATTCCACCTTCGAGCTTGACTGTGGGCAAACCACTGGCTCCCGCGCGACGCTCCTCGGAGGCTTGGCGGTTGAAAAGGCGGCCAAGAGACTCGAAGGTGATCTGGCCAACGGCAGGAGCCTCGAGGATCTCGTCGGGAGTGTCTATGAGGGCGAAGTCTTGATTGACGACACCACGGCACCCGGTGCGGAATCCGGCCGAATCAAGACCCACACAGCGTACGGCTTCGCGGCTCAGGTCTGCATCCTCGACGCCGAGGGCCGTGTGGAGCGAGTCGTCGCCGCCCATGACGTAGGCAAGGCGATCAACCCGGCTCTGTGTGAGGGGCAGGTAGAAGGATCAGTGCACATGGGCCTGGGCTACGCCCTCACGGAGGAGCTACCTTGCCCGAACGGTATGCCCACCACCTTCAAGCTCCGCGAGCTCGGAGTGCTCCGGGCCCGGGACATGCCCGAGGTCGAGGTTCTTCTCGTCGAGGAACACGAGCCCGAGGGACCCTTCGGTGCGAAAGGGGTCGGCGAGATCGGCCTGGTGCCGACGGCGGCGGCGGTAGCAGGAGCGCTCGCGGCCTACGACGGCATCCGCCGGTATACCCTGCCCATGAAGGACTCACCGGCCGCCCGGGCCATGTCGGTCGGCAGGATTCGCGGACACCGATCATGACCCCAGACCAAGCTCTTTCACTGGGCCCTGACCGGGATGGAATGGTCCTCGTCGCAGAGGCCGGGCGCATCGTTCGGTTCGATTCCAAGGCCCCGGCAGGCAGAGTAACAGCGCCGCTCCTGGACTGCACAGGGGCTCGAATCGAGCCGGGAAGGGTCAACGCCCACACCCACATCTACAGCGGGCTGGCGCCCCTCGGCATGCCTGCCCCGGAAGCGGCACCGGAGAACTTTCTGCAGATTCTGCAACGCGTCTGGTGGCGACTCGATCGGGCCCTCGACGAGGAGTCCCTGCGAGCCTCGGCCCGATACTACGTCGCCCAGGCTCTCCTTGCGGGCACTACGACCCTGGTCGACCATCACGAGTCTCCGAACTTCGTTGAGGGCTCGCTGGAGCTCCTGGCCGATGCCTGCCAGGAGCTCGGAATGCGAGCACTGCTGTGCTACGGAGCGACCGAGCGCAACGGCGGCCGCGAAGAGGCGCAGCAAGGCCTCGAAGAATGTCGCCGATTTCTCCGATCCAACGACCGACCGCTGGTTCGAGGGGTCGTAGGGTTGCATGCCTCCTTCACGGTATCCGACCAGACGATCGAGGAGGCTGCCGGCCTATGCCGCGAGCTCGACACCGTCATGCACGTTCATCTGGCCGAGGACCTGGCCGATGTCGAGGATGCCATCGAGCGCGGCTACGACGGGCCCCTGGAGAGGCTGCTGCATTTTGGAGCGCTGCCGCCGGGCTCGGTTCTGGCGCACTGCGTGCATTGTCAGGCCGCACAGGTTCGCACCATTGCCGCCAAGGGCCTGTGGATCGTGCAGAACCCACGCTCGAATCGAGGCAACGGCGTCGGCTACCCGGCCGCCCTCGGCGAGAGCGGCCGAGTGGCGGTCGGAACCGACGGGTACCCAGCCCGCATGGAAGACGAGCTTCGGGTCCTGAGAGCCGAAGCAGCCGAACACGGCGAAGCAGAGGCCCTTGTCGATGCCCGAGCGCACGGCGGTCACCGGCTCGGAGCCGATCGCTTCGGCCTCCAATTGGCACCGTTGACACCGGGTGGTGCCGCTGATTTCATTGTCCGCGACAACGACCGGGTCCTCCATGTCGGGGTGGCCGGTCGAGTCGTGGTTCGAGACGGCAGTTTGACGACTGCCGACCTGGAAGAAATCCATGCTCGCGCGGAGGAGCAGGCCAAGCGCCTGTGGGATCGCATGAGCTCCGTCTAGCGGGAGGAACCTTGTCATGCCGACACTCGGGTTGGAAACGCAAATCATCGACAAGGCCGTCTTCGAAAACACCGTCACCCATTTTCGGCAAGCGGGTATCCGCCTGCCGACCTTTGGCGAGCTGGCCGAACCTCATCGAATTCCCGCAGTCATCCGCCAGGCTCTCGCCGAGGTCGAGCCCGATGCTCCCCATCCCCTGAATCTGTTCCGCGTGCACTGGAACAACTCGTCAACTGGTGGCCCGTTTCAAGCTGTCCCAGATCACATCGTCCTGCCGTCCACCTTGACAGGCGTCGAAGCGAAGATCGTCGTGCTGCCGGCGGACCATTTCCCCATGATCCACGCCCACAAGGTACTCGCCACCTACGGTTGCCTGGCTCCCCGGATCATCACCGGGCAGTTCGACCCGACACATCATCGGGCCATCTGGCCCTCCACCGGCAACTACTGCCGAGGGGGCATCGCGGTCTCGAGGATCATGGACTGTCGGGGAGTCGCCGTGCTACCCGAAGGTATGAGCCGAGAGCGCTTCGATTGGCTCGAGGCATGGGTCTCGAACCCGGAAGACATCATCAGGACCCACGGCACCGAGAGCAACGTCAAAGAGATCTACGACAAATGCGCCGAGCTCGACCAGGATCCGGACAACATCATCTTCAATCAGTTCAGTGAGTTCGGGAACTATCTGGCCCACTATCTGTGCACCGGCTCGGCTATCGACCGGGTCCTGGCACATCTGAAGGCCGACCATCAAGAGCTGCAACTGCGGGCCTACATCTCGGCCACCGGATCTGGAGGCACTCTGGCGGCCGGCGACTACCTCAAGGAGCGTCATGGCTCCTGGATCGTCGCAGTGGAAGCCCTGGAGTGCCCGACGTTGCTCTACAACGGCTTCGGCGAGCACAACATCCAGGGCATCGGCGACAAGCACATTCCATTGATCCACAACGTCATGAACACCGACGCCGCCGTGGCGATCTCGGACGCGAGTACCGATGAGCTTCTGGTGCTCTTCAACTCCGACCAAGGCAAGCGCTATCTAGCCGAGCGACAAAGTGTGCCCGATAGCACGATCGAGATCCTGCACCGCTTCGGATTCTCCTCTATTTGCAACATCCTGGCCGGTATCAAAACGGCCAAGTACCTGGATCTTGGACCGAACGATGTCGTCGTCACCGTGGCCACCGATGGTGAAGAGCTGTACCGCAGCGAGCACGAGAAGATCCTCTCACAACGATTCGCCGGCACCTTTGACGCGCTCACGGCTGCCGAAACGTTCGGGCAACATCTTGCAGGCGTCGCGGTCGACCACCTTCTGGAGCTGTCACACATCGATCGCATCAGGATCTTCAATCTCGGTTACTTCACCTGGGTCGAGCAGCAGGGCATCTCGATCGAGGATTTCGTCTCTCGCCGTGAGCCGGTGTTCTGGCGCCAACTCCTCGATCTGATCCCCGCCTGGGACGAGATGATCGACGAGTTCAACAGCCACGTCGGCCTCGAGTGAGGTAGTCTCGGCCGCGACCCGAGATCGCATCATGAAGCCAGCATCGACTCTCGTCTGTCAGGGTTGCGGCCATCAGGTGCCGCCCAACGAGCCTCGTCCGTTCCGCTGCCCACAGGCCGAGCAGGACGACGACATCGATCACGTCCTCCGGCGCGTCCTCGACCCCTCCGTCCTGAAGTCGGCCGAGGAGCTGAGCCGGCCCTTCTTCAGCGATCTTCCAAGCACTTTTCTGAGATACGGGCGGCTGCTTCACAGCTATCAGACCGCCCGCCACCTGGGCCTCGACGACACGAGCTTCGCCAGACTGGTGAATCGGCTGGACGCCGCAGTGGAAAAGACCGACGGCCGCGGGTTCCGCATCACCCCCTTTGCTCCGGCCGACAAGCTGGCTCAGGCGCTCGACCTCGAACCCGGCAGCCTCTGGATCAAAGACGAAACCGGCAATGTCTCCGGATCCCACAAAGCTCGACACCTGATGGGCCTCATGATCTGGTTGGAAATGGGGCGGCAGCTCTGGCCAGAGAACTTCGAGTCCACCCCCAGGTTGGCGATTGCCAGCTGTGGCAACGCCGCCTTGGGGGCCGCGGTCGTGGCTCGAGCCATGGGCTACCCGCTCGACGTGTACGTGCCGACTTGGGCGGATGCGGCCGTCACGGCGCGGCTCGCCGAGCTCGGCGCCACGCTCGTTGCCTGCCCCAGAGAGGGGTCGACAACCGGCGACCCCTGCTACCACCGCTTCCGGGAAGCCGTCAGCCAGGGGGCGCTGCCCTTTACCTGCCAAGGAACGGAGAACGGACTGGTCATCGAGGGGGGCAAGACCCTGGTTTGGGAGATGGTCTCGACCCTCATGCTCGAGGAACGCGAGTTGGACCACCTCTGCATCCAGGTCGGCGGAGGAGCTCTGGCCAGCGCCTGTATCCAGGGACTGTTCGAGGCGCGAAGCGCCGGCGTCCTCGAGCGGCTACCGGCCATCCACACTGTGCAGACGTCGGGCGCCAGCCCCCTGCACCGGGCCTGGGAAGCCCTCATGGAGAAGGCTCTCGTCCGCCACCAGCGCGAGACTCGCGAAATTCCCCCACATCTCGGTAGCGATACGGAACGAGCCGAGTTCGTGCGCGACCGGGTCTCTCCAGCCCTCATCCAGGATGAGCTTCACTATGCCGCCACGCACCGTTCAGAGTTCATGTGGCCCTGGGAAGACGAGCCGATCAGCATCGCCACCGGCATCCTGGACGACGAGACCTACGACTGGCTGGCCGTGGTCGAGGGCATGCTGCTGACCGGTGGCGTGCCTCTGGTCGTCGACGAGCAGACGCTGGAGAAAGCACACGGTCTAGCCCGCGAGCACACCTCCGTATCTGTCGAACCTACAGGCACCGCGGGTCTGGCAGGACTAATGGAGCTGCAACGCCGAAAAGCGATCCAGCCCGACGAGACTCTTGGCGTCCTGTTCTCGGGTGTCGAGAGGTAAGGACATACAATCAACAGCGGTAACCGCTACCATGGGTGAGGTAGCAGGTAGGCACAATGCCCAGTCGACGGACACTCCTCTTCATGGACGGCATCGTCAACCTGGTCCTGGGGATCCTCTTGCTCTTCTTCCCAGACTGGTTGGTCTCGGCACTCGGCATTCCGACTGCCGAATCGGCTTTCTACCCCAACCTGCTCGGTGCCGTGTTGACCGGTATCGGAATCGCCCTGCTGGTCGAGCGATCTCGGGCGCCCTCGGCCTCGACCGGCCTCGGTCTCATCGGCGCGGTCGCCATCAACCTCTGTGCCGCCACGGTCCTGGCCGGTTGGCTCGTCTTCGGCGAGCTCGACCTGCCACGACGCGGGGTGTTCTTTCTCTGGGGGATCGTATTGCTGGTCATGGGACTGGGTGTGGTCGAGCTCCAACGGGAACTCAACGTCGGCGAGCAGGTCGAGCCCAAGCCCAAGGAGGTGCGGTGATGGGTACGCTGGCAGAGCGCAACAAAGACATCGCGCTGCAGGCCTTCGCGCTATTGGAGGCCGGTCGGTTCGATGAGCTCCCTGACTTTTGAACAACCGATCGCACGTCATATACTCCCCTGCAACTTTCGCCGCACCTTAGAACCACAGGCTTACTGAAAGGCCTGTTTCGACAGAAGAGGAGAACTTCATGAGTGACAAGAAGATCATTGCCGTCGTCGGAGCGACCGGTGCGCAGGGTGGTGGCTTGGTGCGCGCCATCCTCGACGACGAGAGCGGGCCCTTCACGGCGCGCGCCATCACGAGAAATGTCGAATCGGAGAAGGCGCAAGAGCTCGCCAGGCTAGGCGCCGAGGTCGTCGCCGCCGACATCGACGACCCGCAGAGTCTTGAAAATGCCTTGGACGGCGCCTATGGCGCCTACTTCGTGACCTTCTTCTGGGAGCACTTCTCGCCGGAGAAGGAGATGGCCCACGTCCGAGCCATGGCCGAGGCCGCCAAGCACGCAGGGCTCCAGCACGTTGTCTGGTCGACCCTCGAAGACACCCGTAATTGGGTACCGCTCGACGACGACTCGATGCCGACGCTGATGGAGAGCTACAAGGTGCCGCATTTCGATGCCAAGGGTGCGTCCAACCGCTTCTTCACTGAGCTCGGCGTTCCCGTGACCTTCCTGCTGACGTCCTTCTACTGGGACAACTTCATTTACTTCGGAATGGGACCGCAGAAGGGTCCTGACGGCAACTACGCCATCGCCTTTCCCATGGATGACAAGTTGTTGCCGGGAATCGCCGCCGAAGACATCGGCCGAGCCGCCTATGGAATCTTCAAGCAGGGGCCCGAGCTCATCGGCAAAACCGTGGGGATCGCCGGCGAGCACCTGTCGGGCGCGGAGATGGCCGAGGCTCTCGGCAAGGCTCTGGGACTCGAGGTGGCCTACAACGCGGTGCCGCCCGAGGTCTACCGCAGCTTCGACTTCCCTGGCGCGGAAGACCTGGGCAACATGTTCCAGTTCAAGCGCGACTTCAACGACTACTACTGCGGTGTGCGCAAGATCGACGAGACTCGGGCTCTCAACCCGAGCCTGCAGTCTTTCGACGACTGGCTCGCCCGCAACGCGAGCCGCATCCCGATAGAGTAGTCGGGCAAGAAGGATTCAACACCGAGACCGACGAGGAGATACGGATGATCCGACTGCGCATCAAGGAGACCGGTACCGAGCTGGGATCCATCACCGAGGAAGACCTGCAATTCCTCATCGACAATCTGGAAGAAGAGTGGGAGGAGGACCAGGACTACTACCTCAACCGCCAGACCCTGGAAATGCTCAGAGGCCGCGGGATCTCTGCCTCCCTCGCCCAGATGCTCGAAGGTGCGATGGGAGACCGCGACGATGTCGAGGTGGAATGGTCGCGGGGCTAAGGCTCATTGGACCCGCTCTACTCGATCACACTGCTGGTCTCACTGACCGCTGGTGCGCTGAGTCAACTGGTGGGACTGCTGGCCCTGGCTGCAATGGCAGCGCTGCTCTCATTCCTCGCCAAGAACAGGCTCGAGAGTCGCCGAGATGAGATCCTCTAGCGCTATGTCCAAAGCTGCGCTCATCCGATTCTCTCGACAGCAGGAGGACTCATGTTCCTAGGTCATTTCGGCGTCGGTTTCGGGGCCAAGCCTCTCGCTCCACGGACATCGCTGGGAACCTTGTTCCTGGCCGCGCAATTCATCGATCTGCTCTGGCCCATCCTTCTTCTCGTGGGATTCGAGCGGGTGGCGATCGTGCCGGGCATCACTCTCGTCACACCCCTGGACTTTGCCCATTACCCGTGGTCCCACAGTCTCCTTGCTGTGGTGATTTGGGGCCTCCTGTTCGGAGGTGTCTACTATCTGGTGAGGCGATATCGAGCCGGAGCGTGGGTCTGCGGAGCAGCGGTCATCAGCCACTGGGTGCTCGACCTCCTGCTGCATCGGCCCGATCTTCCCATCTTGCCCGGCGGCGACTATCGGGCGGGCTTTGGCCTCTGGAACTCTCTTGCGGCCACTCTGGTCATCGAGCTTGCGGTCTTCGCCGTGGGCCTGGCTCTCTACCTGCGAACCACGACCGCATCCGATCGCGTCGGTGCGGTCGGCCTGTGGAGCCTGGTGGGCTTTCTCCTGCTGATCTACGCCGGAAATCTCTTCGGCGCTCCGCCGCCAAGCGTAACCGCCATCGCGTGGCTTGGGCAGGCGCAGTGGCTGCTGATCGCCTGGGGCTACTGGATCGACCGACATCGAACCGCCGTCAGGGGTTGACAGCGTTTCAGTCGCCGCCTCGATGCCATGTAGTTCGCCTCCTGCTGTCCTCTTCAGGGCACGATATGGGTGCCCGCACGGCCGTGAATGGCATCCTCGAGAAGGTCGGGGCGGGTGATGATCACCTCCTGGCCGCCATCCTCCAGGAAGTCGATGGCCGCCTCGATCTTGGGCTTCATGCTACCGGCCGGAAAGTGCCCTTCCTCGAGATAGCCGCGGGCCTCGGCGACGGTCATTCGGTCGATTTCCCGCTGATCGGGCTTCCCGAAGTTCAGCGCCACCCTGTCCACCGCCGTCGAGAGGATGAACTTCTCGGCGCCGAGATTCTTGGCCAGAAGGCACGACGCCCAGTCCTTGTCGATAACGGCGCCCACCCCCTGGAGACTGCCGTCACCCCGACGGATCACCGGAATCCCGCCACCACCAACAGCCACTACGATGATGTCCTTGGCAAGCAACGCCTCGATGGCCGGTTCCTCGATGATCTCCAGCGGCCGAGGTGAGGCGACCACGCGCCGCCAGCCTCGCCCGGCGTCCTCGCGCATCACCCAACCCTCTTTGTCTTGATGCTCGCGCGCAGCCGCTTCGCTGTAGAAAGGACCGATCGGCTTGGAAGGACTCTGGAACCCCGGGTCGGCGGCATCGACGACGGTCTGGGTCACGATCGCCACCACGCCCTTCTCGATCCCCTGGCGGCGCAGCTCGTTGTCCAAAGTCTGGCTGATCTGATACCCGATCGCGCCCTGGGTGTCGGCGCCACAACTGTCCAGTGGCACCTGGTGCAGCACCTCCTTGGCAAGCTCGGAGCGCAAGAGGATGAAGCCGACCTGGGGACCGTTGCCGTGTGTAATGACGACACGGTACCCCTCGGCAACGATATCGGCGATGCGATCACTGGTCTCGCCACAGGCCCGGTACTGATCGAAAACCGTCGAGTGCTCGGCGTCCTTGATCAGGGAGTTTCCACCAATTGCAATGACCACCAGCTTCTCCATGGATCACCTCACTCGTAGTAGGTCTCTGGAACCAGACTCTATGAGCTATTATCCCGTTTCCAGGCCCATTCAAGGGTCTGGATTGTACGACCCCCTGATTCGGGAGGAGGTTTTTTCAATGCGCACTTTTCTGGGGAGGGACATCCTCTCCCTCAAGGACTTCGACCGGGCCGAGCTGGATCACATTCTCGAAGTGGCCGAGGAGTTGGCCCCGATCGCCCACAATCGTCAGAACACCGACCTGCTGAAGGACAAGATCCTGGCGGTGGCCTTTTACCAGCCTTCCACCCGCACGCGGCTGGCGCATGAGTCTGCAATGCTCCGTCTGGGTGGAAAGGTCACCGGCTACTCCGACGCCAAGATGACCCGCGCCGGCGATTTCTACCAGGAGACGATCAAAGACACCGTCAAGATGCTGGAGTGCTATGGCGATTGTATCGTCATGCGACATTTCGAGCAGGGCGCTCCCCACGAGGCCGCCCGTTGGGCTGAAGTGCCCATCATCAACGGCGGCGATGGCTGGGGCGAGCACCCCACCCAGATTCTCACCGATCTCTACACTGTGCAGCAGGCCAAGGGCCGCATCGACGGGCTGAGCTGGCTGGCAGTGGGCGACATGCGGATGCGCACCATGCACTCCCTGGCCTACGCCCTGACCAACTACGACTGCCCCATTACTTTCGTCGCGCCGCCCGAGATCTCGCTGACCGACGAGTTCAAAGCCGAACTGGCGGGCTACGACCTCGATTTCCGTGAGGTGGATCACGTCGAGGAGGCCATCGCGGAGGCCGATGTGATCCTGGTCGAGCCGGTGGTGCAACCCGACTACACCAAGTCCCGAGACGAGCGCGACGGGGAGGTGGGTCTGACTCCGGCCAATTACAGGATCACCCGGGAGCTGCTCGAAGCCAAGGCAAAATCGGACGCCGTCTTGCTGCACTCGCTGCCCCGCATGGATGAGATCCCCACCAACGTCGACGACACCCCCTGGGCCTACTACTGGCAGGAGGCCTTCAACGGCGTCGTGATGCGGATGGCACTGCTCGCGCTGGTCCTGGGAGCCAAGGAGTAGGTCCTCTTCAGCTGGAAAGGCGACGCGGAGCCCCACGCTCCGCCACCTCGGAGAGCGCCTTGGCCGGGTTCGAGAACCGCGACAGTAAGATCATGGCCGCCATCACATAGGGCTTGTGCTCGGCCTCGTGGTAGGTGGCCGTTCGGTAGCGATCGAACACGCTGGCGGCCACTTCTCCCTCCTCGCAACTGACTCCCGTGATGTCAGCTGGCAGGCAGTGCATGTAGAGAGCCTTGCCCTCCCGGGTGGTCGCCATGAGCTCCTCTGTACACTCCCACTGCTTGAACCTGGCGTTGTTTGCCACCGCCTCCTTCTCCAGCTCATCCATCTTGCCCGCTTGCCCTGCGCGGAGGTAGCGCGTGCGTTTCTCCATGACGTGAAAGGGAGCCCAGCTCTTCGGGTAGACCACGTCGGCATCGGCGAAGGCCTCTTCCATGTTGTGTACCAACTCGAAGGAGCCACCCGAGCTCTCCGCCTGCTGCTCGGCTCTGGCCACCGTGCCCGGCATGAGGTCGTAGCCCTCGGGGTGTGCCAGCACCACGTCCATCCCGTAGCGGGTCATCAGGTTGACGATGCCCTGAGGCACCGACAGGGGCTTACCGTAGGAAGGCGAGTAGGCCCAGGTCATGGCCAGCCTCTTGCCCCGGAGAGCCTCGAGCGAACCGAAGGTCTTCTGCAGGTGCATCAGATCGGCTAATGATTGGGTCGGGTGGTCCCGGTCGCACTGCAGATTGACCACTGCGGGACGCTGTGGCAGTACCCCCTCACCGTAGGCTTCGTCCAGGGAGCTTGCAACCTCGACCATGTACTCGTGGCCTTCGCCGATGAACAGATCGTCGCGGATACCGATGGCCTCGGTGAGGAACGAGATCATCGCCGCGGTCTCTCGCACCGTCTCACCATGCGCCACCTGGGTCTTCGTCTCGTCCAGATCCATCAGGGACAGGCCCAGCAGGCTGGCGGCGCTGGCGAACGAGAAACGGGTCCGGGTCGACTTGTCGCGGAAGAGGGAGACTGCCAACCCGCCGCGAAACAGGCGCGCATCGCAATTGGTCCGATAGAACTCCTCGAAGATCTCGGTGGCCAGCAGGAGCGCCCTCAGGTCGGAGTCCGACTGCTCCCAGGTGAGAAGACAATCCCGATGGTGCAGATTCGTCTGCGTCCGGCCGAGCTCTTCGATGAGTTGGCGAATCCGTTCCGTCATCCAGTACTCCTCTACTTCTGATCACTGAGGTTGTTGATGTAGTTGACCTGATTCCCGTCCAGGATGGCGTGGCGCAGGGCTTCCATGATGAAGCAGTACGTCAGGTCAATCTCGGCCTCGGCTGCCCCTTCGAGGGTTCCCTCCGGATCGTGGCGATCGAATCGTACCTGGAAACCGGGGCCTGTGAACGCGATCTCGCTGGCTTCGACCCGCAGCTCGAACTCCTGTCCGTGGAAGCGACCTCGCACCTGGTCGAGATCTGCCTGCCTCTCCATCTGGAATCCATCGAGCTCGCTCGATCTGGTCCAGTCCTCGGCTCGACGGAAGAAGCGCGGCTTGACGACGTAGGGTCCGCCATCCTCGGGGCAGAAGACGTCGCAGTTGCCACACTCGTTGCAGAAATCGGCAAAGGTGCCGATCTGGTGCTGCTCCTGGAGTTTCAGGGTGCCCGTCTGCGTCCAGTCCCACCCCTCAGATCGCTGTTGCACTTTGATGACGGGAATCTCCTCTTCTGCGACACGGTAGGTGAAGTTGGCATCGTTGGGGCAGACCGGTATGCAGAGGTCGCAGGTGATGCAGTCGAACAATTGCAGGTGGCGGCCGATCTTGCGCGGCGGGTTGGAGTTGTGCTCCCGGCCGTATCGGGGATCCCGAGCCACGGCCTCGACATAGCGCTCCGTATTCAACAGCTTCGCAGCAGAGACCCACCGGTCGAAGAGTTCGGGCCCAGCGGCCCGTCTGAGGTCACCCCCCACCGGCAGGGCATCGAGACAGGCCTTTCGTTGTGGATCCTCCGGCGAGCCCTCCACCTGATCGAGGGCGTCTGCGGCCACGCCGTGGGCTCTGAGGATGTAGTCGTCGACGGTCCGGGCACCCACCTCCCCCATGCGTCGCGAGAGTTGGGAGTGGTAGGCCTGCATCCGGCCATACCCGCCCTTCTTCAGCAGATCGGTGCAGACCGTCACCGGCACGAGTCCCAGCGCTACCGCGTCCGGGAAATTGATGCTGTCGATGCCGGCCGAGAAGGACACCGGGATCCGGTCGCCGAAGTGTCGCCGAAAACGCCTCACCAGATGCATGGCCAGGACATGAAGCGGCGGTCCCGACAAATAGACCTCCTGTTCGCTTTCCGGCAGGAACCCCTGATTGTTCTCAACGATAAGGGTGTTGGTGAACTTGGCCCCCAGGCCAAGGTCGAGCGCCAGGGCCCTCTGCTCCAGTCGCTCCATCATCGCAACGGCCTGCTCCCAGGTCGTATCCCGCTCGAAAGCGCTCTCCGGCACCCGAATCTCGTGGTAGCCGAGGCTGTCGTGCAGCAGATGTGCGGTCTCTTCACTGCCCAGAAGCATGGGGTTGAATTTGACGACGCAGTGGAGCCGATACTCCTCCATCAGAAACAAGATGATGCTCTCGATCTCCTCCGGGGGACAGCCGTGAAAGGTGCTCAAGGTCACCGTGTCGGCCAGGGCAACGGAAAAATCCAGGTCGCGCACAGTGCCCAGCTCGGTGGGAATCTCTCCACAGTCTCTCCGGGCCGCATCATCCCTTCGATGAACGCGCGTACCCTGGCCGAACGGATGCCACTCAGGTCGTATCCCACGCTCAGGTCGTAGACAACGTCTCGAGACTCTCGACTCGCGCCAAGCTGGCCACTGGCTGCGAGCATCTCGATCAGCATCGACCCCTTGACGTACTCGTCGAGGGACTCCTCCAGCTTGAGCTCCTGCGACCACTCGGCGTTGAAGCCGACGGTCCGCATGTCGATGCAGGGCCGCGGGATCTCCAGCTCGTCCAGTGCCTGCACCGTCTTGAGCTCCAGGATGCGGGCGCCGCCCAGCCAGGCCAGGACGAGGTTCTGTGCCATCTGCGTCTGCGGACCAGCGGCCGGTCCCAACGGACTGGGTACCCGGTGCCGGTGGAAGCTCACCGAGAAGTCTTGGCTCTGCGTCGGTGCGAAGAATCGACTCTGCGGCAGGTCGAAGATCGAGCCGCGCTCCTCGAGCTCCCGGAACATGCGTCGCGCCAGGGCGGCAAAGGGGTAGGGTGTGAGCTTCAACTGCCCAGATCCTTGGTGAAGACCGAGCGGGGAGGGGCGTTCGGGTAGGCCCACTTGCGCACCGCGACGGCCTCCTTGACATGGTCGATGATCTGCAGCGAGATCTCGGTCACGATCTGTTCCAACTCTCCTTCGGTCAACTCCATGATAAGACCGTCGACGGCGTCACCGATCATCGCTTCCACGGTGGCGTGGCCCTCCTCGCTCGACAGCGTCGCCGCCAGGGTATCAGCGAAGGCGTTGAAGACGACCTGCCCGACGGTAACCACGAGGGGCTTGAGTACAGCATCCGGCAACGGCACGAGCCGCAGGGCATCGGCACTTTCCACGGCCTGCTTAAGGTTGGCGTCCAGGAAGCCCCGCGCCTGCTCCCTGACCGCCTCGCTGGTCAGCACCTCCCGTACCTGAGTGGCCAGCTCGTGGCTCAGTGCCTCGCGGTGGGTCGCGGCTACAGAGTGGATGATCTTCTGATGGGTCCCGTCACGGATCTCGGACTGGGTCTCGTTGAGGATGCGCAGGGACACCATGTCCGAGATCTCTTCGCTGATGATGTTGGCGAAGTACTTGACCGTGCGGCTGATGACGTCGTCGCCCACTTTCGAGTATTCGCTCCGGTGCAGGCGAATGTAGATGGAGGCGATGCGAAACAGGCGGAAGAGCCTGAACTGTCTGAGTGGGATGATCCCCAGCAGGTCGTACCAGTGGAATATCGGGTACAGAAACCAGGTGGCGTAGGTCCCGCGGCGAATGGAGAGAAACCAACCGATGAAGAAGTCCGCCGCAAAGATCAACAGGAAGGGAAGATCAATCTTCCAGAAGTTGTCGGTGAGATTCCCACTCAGGTCGTAGGTCCGGTAGAAGTTGACCTCCATCAAGGGCGCCACTTCGTTCTGGAAGAACTGAACCCTCCCGGGAAGCCTTTCGGGTGCCGGTTGCAACGACCAGAAGTACTGCAACCCCTCCTCGCCGGTCATACCCTGCATGACGGCCATTCCTCCAGGCTCGCCCTGGAGGTACTGCTGCATCTCATTGAGCACGCGAACCAGGCTCCGACTCAGTCCCGAGCGCTCGAATGGGTTGTCTTCCACTATGGTCACGGCGAGCGTTCGTATCTCCGCAAGAGTCGGTTCGAGGTCGACAGGCGGGGCAGCAGCCGCCATCTGCTCGGTCAGGCGATCGACGAGCGCGAGGGCTTCCGTGGTGAGCGGTTCGGGCTCGATTCCCTTGACCGGGTCATAGATCCGCGTGATCGCCGGAAGGTGTTGGAAATAGAACGGACGCAGCCAGAGGTAGGTCAGATCGAACAGGATGAGGCCGAGATTCACGATGGCCAGATAGACCATCAAGAAGTCCCAGGCCAGCCGTGGCGTGAGGCTCCTCACGAATGCCCGTAGTCGAGCGATCCTACTTTCCCTGCTCATGGCCAGAAGCAAGCGTAACGCAAAGCCACTTCGCCAGGCGTTGGTGGATTGCACACTACGCCGTGCTGCGTGACGGTGCCTTGGCTACTCCTGACGCAAAACCACGTCACCGTCGCCAGTGGAGATCCTCATGCTGCCCCGGCCGTCGCCGATGCGGCCTGAGGTGCGCCGCCCGTCCCTCTGGAGGTCTGCGACTTCGATCCCCGACATCCGAACGTCTCCGTCGTCGGTCTGAATGCTGAAGACCAGGGACAGCGTGGGATCGAGACCAACCTCGACATTGCCATCTCCGGAGCGAATGGTCAGGTCCAGAGCATCGCTTGCGAGCAGGTCCAGCTCCACCTCACCGTCGGAGGTCCGGATATCGAGCTTGTCGCCGCGGATCTGCGACAGCGTCAGCCCGCCATCCGCTCCCGAGACTTCAATACTGCCCTCGCAGCGCTCGAGGGTCACATCCCCATCACTCGTTCGGATACTGCCTGCAGTGGTTTTGCAATCGCGAATCTCAATACTGCCGTCTTCGCCCCGGATCCAGAATTCGCCTTGCAGCCCGGCGATCTCGAGATCGCCGTCACTCAGCTCGAGATGGATCGCGCCCCTCCACTCTCGGATCGAGACATCTCCATCCTCACCCTCGAGCTCGAGGGCAACCCATGGGGGCGCCTTCACCGTATAGCTGTACTCACGCTCCCAGTGATAGGAAAAACCCCTGACCACCGAAACCGAGGGCTCCCGGCCGATGACACGGACCGTATCGCCGCTCTGGTCGAACTCGACTTCGAAATCTGAAGCCTTGCCCGACCGCGCCTTCCTCATCGAGGCCCGATAGACGACCTCCACATCGATCGTGCTCTTCTCCCAGGGGACGATCGACACCTCCCCGTCACCGTGGTGAAGGACCAACTTGGCGCCCTCCTGGACATCGAAGGCCTGGTGGAACCGACGATCGATCTTCTCGGCCGAAACCGGTGAACCCAAGGCCACAACCAGGGCTGCAAGGCCCGCTGAAAGACCCAGAACGTGATTTCTCATGCGCGAACTTCCTCCCTTGTCTCTTCATCGATGACTACGTCCGTCGAGTTCGGGTTGTTTCATTCCACTGACCGCGAGAGCCTGCATACCGACTTCCATAGCCGCCCGTAGTAGATTGGGAGTCCATGTACGAGTCCCTCGGACCCGCTCGCTGGATGGCTTTGCCGCTTGTCGTGCTCTCGGGCTTCCTTGCGGACTCGGTCGGCGCGCAACAGTCGCCGGGGTTTGCCGACACCCAGTCGAAACTGGTGCGTCTCCATATCGATCGGTTGGCCACCGACTGGCGGGAGACCCAGGGCGTGCCCGGCCTGGTGGTGGCTCTGGTCGGAGGGCGCCGTCCCGTACACGTCAGGGGCTACGGGGTCGCCGACCTTGCCTCCGGGGTGCCGATGGATGCCGAGCGTACCCTCGTCCATGCTTCCTCTCTCGCTACTCCCTTGACGACCACCGCCGTCCTACAGCTCGTCGATGCCGAGCTGCTGGATCTGGCAGCCGACGTCGACTCGTACCTCGAGTCCCAGCGAATCGCGCCGACATTTCCCGATCCGGTGACTGCCAGGCATCTACTGGTTCACACCGCCGGGTTCGACAGTCGAATCATCGGTCGGCAGGTTCACTTCCCAGAGGAGCTCTTGCCGTTGAGGGACTACCTGGCGGCTAGGATGCCACCCAGGATCCGGCCGCCAGACGAAGTCAGCATCTACTCCGAGCACGGCTACGCCCTGGCCGGGCTGTTGATCGAGGAGGTCTCCGGATCCCCCTTCGACGCCTACATGCAGCAGAACATCTTTCTGCCGCTCGGCATGCGCCGCAGCTCCTTCGCCTGGAGCCGGGAGCTCGAAAGTTCCGTGGCAATCGGCTACGGGCTGGCAGGAACCACTCTCGGGCCAGCGCCGCGGGACCTGCGGCAGACGGTTCCAGCCTCCATGCTGGCAACCACTGCCTCGGATGCGGCCCGCTGGATGTTGGCCCTGCTCAACGAAGGCGCCTTCGAAGGGCATCGCATTCTCGGCAGCGAGAGCACGTCTCTGATGCTCTCTCGGCAATTCGCCCACCATCCCTCCATGGCCGGCTGGAGCCTTGGCCTGCGTGAAGGCGACCGATACGAGCCGGCCGAGTTCTTCCAGGTGGGCAGCAGCTCCGGGTTCTCGTCGGCCGTCGTTCTACTCCCCAAGCGACGCCTCGGACTCTTCGTCGCGGCCAACAGTCGAGTCTCGGTCTGGGGCCTGATCGACGCCCTTCTCCAGCCATTCGTGGGCAGAGCTCCTGTCCCCGAGCCGCCAAAGCCCGCGTCCCACAGCAACGGCATCTCCGAAGTGGCCGGGTTCTATCGCGAGGCCGGCATCTCGCAGAGCAGCATCGAGAAGTTGGCAACGCTCATCCGGCAAGATCGTCTCGTCGAGATCCCCGCTGGGGATCTTGTCTGGCGGTCTCGCAGGTTCCGCCCTGCCGAGGAACCACTACTGTACCGAGACGTGGACTCTGGCGAACCTCTAGCTCTCGTGACCAGCGATGCCAAGACCTGGTACATCGCGTCTTCCTGGGGACTCATGGAGAGGGTGTCCTGGATCGACAGCCAACCGGTACAACTGGCCCTCTGGATCCTGTTCGCCGCCATCTTCCTGGCCGCCGCCTCCTGGCCGACCAGTCGATTCCCACAGGGTCAAGCCATTCTGACCCCAACAGACGCCTTCCACCCCCGCTGGCCCCTCTACTGCGCCACGGTCGCAGCCGTTTTCCACCTTATCTTTCTCATCACCCTGGCCGCCACCCTGGCATGGACCCTGGGAGAGGGCGCACAGAGCCTGGCCTTCGGTGTCCCCCTCTCCATTCGCCTCGTCCTCTGCCTGCCCCTCGTAGGAGCGGCATTGACCCTTCCAACCCTGCTGGGAGTCGCGCGCGCCTGGCAGATGAGGTCCTGGACCTTCGGCCTCCGTCTTCGCTTGACTCTCACTCTCGCCTTTCTGTTGCTCTTTCTGCCGTTTCTCCACAGCTGGAACATGCTGGGTTTTCGATTCTGAGTGGACCTTCCGACACTCGCTTCGTGCCGGTTCGTGGCACAATGCAGCACTGGTGGACCGAGAGGTCCTGGGAGGTTCGATTTCTATGAAACAGACTCGTATCACGGCCCTTTTCTTGACTGTGCTCATCGCCGGGTTCGGAGTCGCCTCGGGTGCCGCTCTCGACCCCAACGCCGCGGGACGCTTCGCCGGCCTCGCCCTCGACTGCGTGCATCGGGAGTATCCGAACAAGATCGCACACGTCCTCGGTAGTGATGCGGATGTCCAACCGCCGCGCCAGCTGACGCCCGTCTTCTACGGCTGCTACGACTGGCACTCCGCGGTGCATGGACACTGGCTGCTGGCGCGACTGGCCCGCTCGTTCCCCGGCACCGAATTGGATCGCCAGGCACGCGAAGCACTGGACAGAAGCTTCATTCCACAGAACGTACAGGGCGAAGCGGCCTACCTCGAAGGCGTCGGCAGGGTTTCCTTCGAGCGCCCCTACGGCCTGGCCTGGCTCCTGCAATTGACTGCCGAGTTCCGCGAGTGGGACGATCCTCGGGCCCAGTGGTGGGCCTTCACGCTCGGCCCCCTCGAAAGAGTCGCTGTCGAGCGGCTGACCGAGTGGTTGCCGAAGTTGACCGATCCCATTCGGGTTGGAGAGCACTCGCAGACCGCCTTCGCCTTCGGCCTGATTCTGGACTGGGCCCGTATCGCCGACGACCAGGAGATGACGCGATTGATGGTCTCGCGGATCCGGGATTTCTACCTGGGGGACCGCGACTGTCCCCTGTCTTACGAGCCCTCCGGCCAGGACTTTCTCTCGCCCTGCCTGGCCGAGGCCGACCTGGTGCGTCGCGTCCTGCTGCCAACCGAGTTTGCGGCCTGGCTGGGTGCCTTCCTGCCGGAGATTCCATTCGATGGCACCAGCGGGTGGCTCGAGCCCGCGGTGGTCACCGATCCCGGGGACCCGAAGCTCGCCCATCTCGATGGCCTCAACCTGAGTCGAGCCTGGATGCTGGACGGCATCGCCTCTGGCCTGCCCGAAGGCGATCCCAGGTTGGCTTCGATCCGCGCCGTGGCCGATCGCCACCGGCAGGATGGCCTGCGCGCGGTCACCGGCGAGCACTACGAGGGTGGACACTGGCTGGGTAGCTTCGCCACCTATCTGGTCACGGAGCGGGGTCTTGCGTCCCTGACGAATTACGAGGAAGAGGGCAAGAAGAAGAAGTGAAGTAGCGCCCGGCCTCCCATCGAACTCGACCTCCTCCTCTTCCGCGCGGTGTCGGCTACCGCGACGATCGAGAAGCATCCTTGCGTATCACGGACTCCCAAGCCCTCTTCCGGCCGACCTACCGTCTGGTGATGTACTGCGTCCTGGTCGGTCTGCTCGGAGCGCTGGCTGCTCTGGCGTTCGATCTCCTTGTCAACTGGGCCCAGAAGCTTCTTCTCGGTGGTATCGGCCACTACCCGAGTCCAGAGATCACCGCGACGGAGATGCGGATCTCCGTTCCGCAAGGGCTCTCGAGGCTCTGGTTACCCGTGGCAACCACCCTCGGTGGCCTACTCAGCGGCTGGCTGGTCTATCGCTGGGCACCCGAGGCCGAGGGACATGGCACCGACGCCGCTATCGCCGCCTACCACCGCCGCGGGGGTGAGGTTCGTGGACGCATCCCATTCATCAAGGCGGTAGCCTCCGCGTTGACGATCGGATCCGGAGGAGTCGCGGGTCGAGAGGGACCCACAGCACAAATCGCCGTGGGGTTGGGAACCTCGTTGGCCCGCTGGGCCGGGCTGCGGGGTCAGGAGCGCCGATCTCTGCTCCTGGCCGGCATGGCCGCCGGACTCGCCGCGATGTTTCGGGCACCCCTGGGAATGGCCATCTTCGCGGTCGAGATCCTCTACTCGGGGATGGTATTCGAGTCGGAGGCGCTCATCTATACGGTCATCGCCGCCGTGACCTCCTACGCTTTCTACGGCCTCTTTGCGGGGTGGGATCGCCTCTTCTTCATTCCCGATTCCCTGCGCTTCTCAGATGCGCCCATGTCCCTTCTCAGCTTCGCGGTGCTCGGTATCCTAGCCGGTCTGCTGGGAGCCGTGCTGCCAACGATGCTCTACTGGGTGCGGGACCGCTTTCGACGCATGCCGGGGCCGCCTCATATCCGGCCGGCGATAGGGGGCCTTCTGGTTGGAATCCTCGCACTGGCCGCACCTGAGATTCTGGGGACTGGCTACGTCTGGGTCGAAATGGCGATGCTCGAGAAGCTGTCGCTCGCCACCATCCTGCTGCTGCTCGTCCTCAAGGCGCCGGCCATGGCACTGACGATTGGCTCGGGAGGCTCGGGCGGAGTCTTCGCACCTACCGTGACGATCGGCGGCATGCTGGGTGCGGCGATCGGAATGCTCGTCAACCATCTCGCCCCGGCGGCCGGAATGCCTGTGGCCGCCTTCGTGGTAGTGGGGATGGCCGCAGTCTTCTCCGGCGCCGCCCGCACACCCATCTCTACTCTCATCATGGTGGCCGAGATGACCGGGGGCTACGGTCTGATCGTCCCAGCCATGCTGGCCAATATCCTGGCCTTCATGGTGCAACGGTCCCTGACCGCCGGCAGCCGATACCCGACGCTCTACGAGTCACAGGTCCCGACGCGCGAGGATTCTCCACTGCATCGCGGCGTCTTTGTCCGGCGAACGTTGGAGTTGCTCGACAAGGATGGTGTCGAGACCAGTCAGTTTCGGCTGCCCCGCCTGGTGAACCTGCTGCGTTTTGGAGAGTCGATCCCCATAGCAGACGGCGAAGGTCAGTTGGTGGCAGTGATCGTCGGCAAAGGCTCTGAGCTGGCCGACCGAACCGTCGTGGAGACACTCGGCAAGCTCGAGGGAGTGACCGCGGTCGCGGTGCTGCGCGAAGGAGAGCTGGTGGTGCCCCGTGGGGATACACGGTTTCAGGAAGGAGATCAGCTGTTGGCGGTGACCGCCTTGGCTGTCGACAGGGATTTGAGTCGCCTTGCCATGGCGAGGCGCTCGGACGATGAACCCGAGGATTCGCCGGATCCTGGCATCTGAGGGCCCCATCGATTTCGATTCTGGGAGGGAGAAGCAACGATGATGAAAGTGACCTTTCCGGGCGGACTGGCCGTGGATGCTCATTTCAAGGGTCATTCCATTCACACCGATCAACCCGAGAAAAACGGTGGCGGTGACACCGGTCCGGCCCCATTCGATCTCTTCTTGGCCTCGATTGCCACCTGCGCTGGCCTCTACGCTCTGCGTTTTTGTGAGAAGAGGGGCTTCCCTGCCGAGGAGCTCGCCGTAACCCTGGAGCCGGTTCGGAACCCGGAGGACAAGCGGGTCGCCACAATCCGGATCGAGGTCCACCTGCCGCAGGGCTTTCCGGAGAAGTACCATGCTGCCGTCCTTCGAGCCATCGACCAATGCGCGGTCAAGCGGCACATCGTGAATCCTCCCGATTTCGAGGTTCAGATTGCCGGTTCGGACGCCTGATCCAGACAACACGACAGGGTACCCGCAATGAGCCGATCACGAAGACTCTCTCTGGCCCTCTGCTTCGCCGTCTGGCCGGCGATGCTGATCGCAGCCGAGCAGCCCGGGCCCGCGATCGATCCCGAGTCCCTGCTGCCACCGACGCTGACCTGGGACGGGGCCAGCCGAAGCCGGATCGCTGGAGCGGACGATCCCTGGCGGACTCCGGCCGAGAAAAGCGGTTTTCGAACGACCCCCGACTACGACACGACGATCGACTGGGTCGAGCGGCTGGTGGAGTCTTCTCCGCGGTTGCACCTGACCTCTCTGGGGAAGAGCCTCGAGAAGCGCCCGATCTGGATGGTGGTCGCCTCGGCCAACGGTGCCTCGACGCCAGAGGAGCTGCACGCCAACGGCCTGCCCGTGCTTCTCGCCCAGGCCGGGATCCACTCCGGAGAGATCGACGGCAAGGATGCCGGTCTCATGCTGCTGCGGGACCTCGCGGGCACCGGGGATCAAGCTCGGCTTCTCGAGGGTGCCAGCTTTCTCTTCGTCCCCATTCTGAACGTGGATGGTCACGAACGCCGCTCGGCCTACAACCGCATGAACCAGCGCGGACCCGACGAGATGGGTTGGCGCACGAACGCCGCCAATCTCAATCTCAATCGGGACTATGCCAAGCTCGACACCCCTGAGCTCCGGGCCCTGGTAAAGGCAATCGATCGTTGGCGACCCGACCTATACGTCGATCTCCACGTCACCGATGGCATGGACAAGCAACACGACGTAACCTGGGGATTTCATGGACCCCGCTCCTGGTCGCCAACGGGCGGCACCTGGCTGGAAGAGCGTCTCGATGTCGCTTTGACGCGTGACCTCGAAGCCGCTGGCCACATTCCAGGCCCGCACATTTTTTCCCTGGATCGCAAGGACCCGAGCCGCGGAATCCTCGAGTGGATCGGTGGACCGCGCTACTCGGATGGCTACGGAGCCGCCCGCCACCTGCCCACGGTTCTGGTGGAGAACCACTCGCTAAAACCCTACGAGCAGCGGGTTTTGGGAACCTACGTACTGCTGGCCACCTCCCTGCGCACTCTGGGTGAGTCCGGCGCGGAGTTGCAAGCTGCGATCAAGACCGACCAGGGGCGTCGGTCCACCGACATCGTCCTCGGGTGGGGCAAGAGCGAGAAGCCCAACCTCGAGCCCATGGAGTTCCCGGGTGTCGAGGTCCGGCTGTCACCCTCGGAGATCTCCGGCACCGAGAGGATCGAGTGGACCGGCAAGAGAGTGGACTTGAGGGTGCCGGTCTTCGAGACGACACGGCCGTTGGGGAGAGTCGCGCCCCCGCCAGCCTACTGGATCCCTGCGGCCTGGCCCGAGGTGATCGAGCGCCTGAAGCTCCATGGCGTAGTCGTCGAGGAGCTCTCCGAACCTCGGAAGGTCGACGTCGAGGTCTATCGACTCGGCGAGCCGCAATACGGTAAAGAGCCCTACGAAGGGAGGCTCACGGTCAAGGCCGAAGCGAGCCTGGAACGGCGCCGGATGCTCTTTCCCGCTGGCTCGGTCCGGGTACGGGTCGATCAACCACTGGGCACCCTGGCCGTGCTGCTGCTGGAACCCGCTTCATCGGACTCCTTCTTTCAGTGGGGCTTCTTCCTGTCGATCTTCCAACGCACCGAGTACGGGGAGAGCTACGTCCTCGAGCCGCTGGCAGAGCAGATGCTGGCCGACCCTGCTGTGGAGGCCGCGTTCAGCCTTCGGCTGAAGGAGGATCCAGCATTCGCCGCCGATCCCCGACAGCGCCTGGAGTGGTTCTACGAGCGCAGCCCGTTCTTCGACGAGCGCTGGCGTGTCTACCCCGTGGCCCGCGAGGTCGCCGCGGGCAGATAGGCCGTCCAGTGGCCTGGGTCCTGGGTTCTGAACAGATGACCACCTTCTCGGAGAGGTCCGTCCGGGTGGCACGCAGGCGCTGGCCCCAAGGAGATCTGGCCGCTGGGGGGGGTCCGACGCAGGGCCCCCAGGGGGCTATCCTCCCTTCCACAGCAACCAACCCCCTGGAGGTCCCCACGCCGAACCCTCACCCGTTGGAGAAACCTCGCACCGAGCCGTGGACCCCTAGGCCCTTACGCCCCTAAGCCCTCAAGGATCAGCCGGAGGTACGACGGCTGCTTCAACCCCCAAGCCCTCAAAGACCGGCCGGAAGGCTACGCCCGGCCGCCTCAACCCTACGGACAGACTTCTGCGTTGCTGGGGACCTGGCCGGTCAGGACCAGGAAGTTGCCAAAGGGACCCATGTTGTTCATCGCCTCGCCCTTAGGACCCTTGAACTTCAGGCGCCCGAACATCATCGCCTTCATGGGTCCGTACTTGTCCGCTCCCATCTCCTGCCAACGCCGGGTGTCGGCAAACATCAGGTAGTCTGCCTTCGGGCTCAACTCCTCGACTTTGACGGCTCCACCGTAGACACACTCCGTCGATCCGTCACGATCTTCGATGCGCATCTCGACTCTGGGGCTATCTTCACAGTCCCGACGGTAGATCTGCATGATCTTGAAACCGCGGTCGAGGTCGTTCTGCATCCACTTGCCGAGCTCGCCGGTGAGCCTTTCATCTTCGTTCCAGGCCTCGCAGGCCAGTTCGGCCCAGTCGGCGGACATGAAGACGATCTCTTCGCCAGTGGCGGGAGAGACGAGGGTCGGCACCAGGAGCACCCCCAGGCAGAGGGCGATGGCACCTGTAGTGATGAGCTTCTTCATGGTTGCTGCCTCCTTGACTTTCTGGGTGTCGTTGATAACGCTCCCGACTCGATGAACACCTCCAAGATTTCACCTCTGGTGAGTCGAGGGCAGCGCACATTGTGGAAGAGGCTTCAAGAATCCACCACACTCTTTCGGGTGGTGCTGCCTGCATGGCCCCGAAAGTGACTGCCACTACCCTTTGGGATAGGTCGTTTCAATACCGCCGGCGCAACTTCAGGGCTCCGGGCTCACGGGAGACGCCGAACATCTCGGCCAGCGGCAGGGCGTAGGGGCTGTCCGCTGCAGGCTCGCCGTTGATCGACTCGATGGCAATGCCATGCATCGGATCGAACTGCCGGGTCAGCAGCACTTTCAAGAAGCCAAGGTAGTCCCGCAGGAACGGGTGGTCGGGCTCGACCTCGATTTGGAGATCTCGGCCCTGTCGTCGAGCCACTACCACCATTTCAGAGCCGTGGTAGACGAGATACGTCCCTACCCGCCTGGGTGGTAGGCGCCCCTTGAGCTCTTCGAGAGCCAAGCCGCAGGGAGAGGCCGGATCCAGCGCTCCCATCCAGAAGATCCTGTCCGCCGGCAGCCCCTCTCGCAGTCGACGATAGGCCGCAGGAGAGATGAATTGGAGACCTTGCAGACCCTGGAAGAAGTGACCTGCCAACACTTCGCCGGAGAGCTCCATGATGCGAAGGGTTCGAAACAGGTTGGACCAACGCAGTGCCGGAAGCTCACGGGCCAAGAGCTCCCTGAAGAGGATTCCGTAGCGCTGCAGTAGTTGACGGACCCTCTCTCTGTTGAGCTCCTCGACCTCCAGCGCGTCGCGCTCTGCCTCGAGTTTGTCGGGGTCCTCGAGGCGATACCAGTCGCCCGGGACTGTCCCGGCCGCCCGCCAGCGTTCGGGCCTGGAGCGCCGAGGGCGGACGTGGCCTTCGGCCGATTTCGCGTCAGTCGAGCTTTGCGACTCCACTCCACGAAACTGATTGAGCGCTGCCTGCCGCACCGCCAGGAAGGTCGAGTTCGAAACGCTGCCCTCCCAGGCCTGGGACCACAAGGTGTCGGTCAACTGGGCTGCATCCAAGCCCGAATCGCGCCGCAGCTCTTCCAGCCCGAAGCGCCCTTCACGCTCGCTGAAAAGTCCTTTCAGCGGCTCCTCAGTGGGCTGAGCGCTGTCGGTGGAGCCTGGCCCCGGGAACAGCTCCAGCTCCGGTCGTAGCGCGAAAGTCAGCCGTTCCCTACCGCAGCCGAGCCAGATCAGGTCGGTCTCCTGCATGAGGGCATCCAGCCAGGCCGTGTAGTAGGGCTCCAGTCGGGCCGGCAGCAACTCGGACTCCCAGAGTCGGGCCGGTGCCGGGTAACCGAACAGACCCTCCAGGGCGGCCTTCAGGCGCTCCGGGTCGCCGCCTGCACTACCCAGATCCTGTTGCGTCGCGAGGAACAGGGGTAGTTGATCGAGGGACAGAGCCTCGAAGGAGGGTCGAGCCTCGGCCCTCAGAAGCCTCAGGAGACGTTCGAGGTTGTTGCTGTCGCAGATCTCGAGACGTTGGTCGTTCCCGCTCCGGAAGCGATCGATGACGACGCGCTCCTCTTCCAGCAGGGCCTCCACCGCTTCTCTGGTCTCGGCCTCGCCCAGGGCGAAGGTCTCCGCCAGGAGCCGCTCGGGGAAGGGGCCATAGAACCGGATCCACTCCGACACCAGGTCCACCAGGGTTGCCCCGCCCTCTTGCCTATCGATCTCGCGGTCGGTCGGTCTCGAGGATTGCGCGAGGCGCTCCTGCGCCCATTCCAGGGCCACCCTGGAGCCATCGGGTCCGCTCACCAGCGGCCGGAGCTCGACCGTTTCCTGTTGCCAATCCAGGCCTCGGAAGAGTCTGGGCAGGTCCTCGACGTGGACTACGATCTCGAGACGATCCCGAGAGTCACGTCCCTGGACCCAGACGAGCCTTTCGGAAGCCGCTTGTAGGATCGCATCGAGGTCGTCCTCCCCGCCGGCCAGATCCCGGCCCATCGCGGCGAGAAGCTCTTGCCACTCCCCGACAGGCAGGACCACTCGCTCCCGGGTCCAATCCACGAGATCCCGTGCACTCTGCGGGGCATAGCCCGGGTAGATCCTGTGCAGCTTGCGCTGGAATCGGTCGACGAGAGCGGAAGGCAGCCGCGGCCGCAGCTGAGAGCTATAGACCAACTCCTGCAACAGGTCGCGGCGGAGACCTGAGGAGTGAGCCTCCTCTGGGATGTCGTCCTCGTACATCAGGCGGTTGTTTTGCTTCCAGAGCACATTGGCCGCCAGGGGCGAGGCCTCGGAGGTGGAGACCTCGCTCCAATGGATCTCTCCTCGCTCGAGCTCCCCGAGAACGAGCTTGAGGCTCTCTAGATCGAACTCGTCCTGGAGGCAGGTTCGCCAGGTCTCCACCAGAACCGGGAAATCCTCATAGCGCGAGACCGAGGCGAGCATTTTCTTGGCTCGCTGACGGTTCAGCCATAGGGGTACGCGACGTCGGTAGCTGGCCCGTGGCAGCAGCAGGGCCCTGCCTGCGTTCTCACGGAATCGCGCCCCGAAGAAGCCGCTTCTCTCCAAACTGTGGCGCAGGAGCTCTTCCACGTTGTCGGGACGCACCAGCCCCAGGAGCCGATCGACATCGAGATGCTCGTCGGCCGAGAGCAGGAGACAGTCGTTGTCCTGCTCGATGGAGAGCGGCCGACCCTCCTGCCGTTCCCAGGCCGCCGCCAGGGCCAGAGCCCAGGGTCGGTTGACCTGTCCACCCCAGAAGCTGTGCAAGACCAGTCCGCTACGCCCTTCCCGCGGGTCGGGGTCCGTCACCCGCTCTATCACCATGTGTTTGCGGTGCGGCAGACCACAACCGGTCACCGCTCGCTGATGCTCGAGGAGCCGTACCAGATCCTCGGCAGCCGACGCATCGACGCTGTGCTCTCTCTCAAGCTGGCGCAGCAGAATTGCGCGACCGTCGTTGCTCTCCAAAAGGCTGTCAGCCCGCTCCAGGAAGTCACCGGTCCTGGAAGCCAGATGGAAGCTGCGATTGCGCTCTTCGGCTCGCCAGAAGGGCGCCATGGCCGAGGAACGCCGTGCCGGTACTACCAACACGTCGTTGTGGGTAATGCCCCTGATCTGCCAGTTCTGTGCCCCAAGGGTGAAGGTGTCACCCACCGAGCGCTCCCAGACGAACTCCTCGTCCAGCTCGCCGATCTTGGCCATCGAATCCTGCAGGCGAAGATGGAAGTAGCCGCGATCCGGAATCGTGCCCCCCGACTGATAGATGAGTCGCGCCACGCCCGGCCGAGCTCGGATCGTGTTCTCCACCCGATCGACGGTCACTCGCGGACGGAGCTCCCGGATGCGGCTGTCGGCGTAGCGGCCAGCCAGCATTTCGACAACCAGGTCGAACTGGCGTCGCTTCAGATCCCGATAGGGGTAGGTGGATCGCAGAAACGCGAAGAGCTCCTCCACGTTCCAGGTCTCGGCCACCACCATCGAGAGCATCACCTGGGCGAGCACGTCGAGGGCGCCGGTGACGGGACGGCTCTCCTCGATCTCCTGTTCGAGAACCGCTCGGGCCATCACCGCGGCATCCAGCAGATCCCGGTCAAAGAGGGCGTAGAGCCGACCCCGGCTGGGCGCTCCGACCTGGTGCCCGGCTCGACCCAATCGCTGCACCGCCGAGGCGACGGTCGCCGGCGTCTGTACCAGAAGGACCTCGTCCAGGGCCCCGATGTCGATCCCGAGCTCGAGCGAGTTGGTTGCGACCAGGGCTGCCAAGCGGCCCTCTTTCAAGCGCTCCTCGACGACGGCGCGGATCTCGCGTGAAAGCGAACCATGGTGCGAGTAGGCGAGGTCGGAAGCCTCGGGCTCGTTGAGCAACCGGGTGAGCTTCTCGGTCAGGCGACGGGAGTTGGCGAAGATCAACGTCGAGCGATTGCTCTCGATGCGACGTCGTATCCCGTCGATCAAGGGTTCCCAGACTTCGGTAGGCGAGGGCTCAACCCTGACCGCCGCCGATTTCCTTTCCGTTGGACTCGACGTGTCCTGCCCTCGCGCCACGACCCTCAGGTCATACCGTTTCTCTTCGGACGAAGCGATCACGGTGACCGGTCGCGGTCGGCCGACGGGCTCCCCGTCTACCCCCAAGGGTCCGAGCTGAAACCCACCCACGAAACGCGCGATGCGTTCGGCTGGACGTACCGTCGCAGAGAGCGCGAGGCGCTGGAACTCTCCCGCCAGCAGGCCGAGCCGCTCCACGGCAGTGATCAGATGGGTGCCCCGCTTGCCACCCGCAACAGCGTGGATCTCGTCCAGGATGACGCACTCCACGGAGCCGAGAATGGACCTGCCACCCTTCGAGGTCAGCAGGATGTTGAGGCTTTCCGGCGTGGTGATGAGCACCTCGGGCGGGTGTCGAAGCATCTTCTGTCGCTCGGCCGAGGTGGTGTCGCCGCTACGGGTCTGCACCCGTACCGCTTCGGGCTGCGCGCCAGCCGCCTCGAGCTCGACCTCCAACTGACCCAGGGGACCCAACAGATTGCGTTGGATGTCGTTGTTGAGCGCCCGCAGGGGAGAGACGTAGAGCACCCTCGTCCGCCCACCTCGCCACTCGCCCGTGAGCAACTGGTTCAAGGACCAGAGGAAAGCCGCGAGCGTCTTGCCGCTACCGGTAGGGGCGGTGACGAGAACGTTCTCACCGGCCGCGATACGTGGCCAGACCTGGGCTTGCACCAGCGTCGGCTCTCCGACCTGGCGCTGGAACCAGCCGGCCACGACAGGATGAAAGACGCTCAATGCTGCGCTTGTCTTTTCGAACGCCATGCTCGTATGGGACCCTGACTCTCCGTTGTCGGATCCGTAGTCTAGCCCTTCTTCCCATTGCCGCTATCGACTTGAGGTCCGTCCGGGTGGTTCGCAGGCGCTGGGCCCAAGGACATCTGGCAGTTGTCGAGGGGTCCGACGCGGGGCCCCCAGGGGGCTATCCTCCCTTCCACGGCAACCAACCCCCTGGAGGTCTCCACGCCGAACCCTCACCCGTTGAAGAGTCCTCGCACGCGGCCATACAACTCGGTGACGCTGGAAATCGCCCCTATGCCCCTAAGCCCCTGAGCCCCTATTGCCTCTACCGGTGCTAGAGGTTCGTTTGGGTGGTTCGACAGGGGGTGCCTCGTCGAGCGCAGCGCAAGGGCCACGACAGAGCACAAGAGATGGGGCGCGATGACGAGACGAGGCGGCGGCCTGCCCGAATGTAGGGGAGGGGCTTGCCCCCTCCCGCGGGAGCCCGCAAGGGGCTCCCCTACACCGAGAGTTCACTCAATGCCCGTGAATCAAGGATAAGCCCTTCCGATAAGTCTACGTGGCCAGAAGAGGTATTTCGGAGCCCCCTGTCCTACTGCTTGCGGGCCACCACCGCGAACTCGGTGTGCTCGGGATCGAACGTCGAACCGGTCACATCCGCGTAGCGTTTCTCGACGTCGAGGCCGCAGCCGTTCAGCTCCTGCTCGAGACCCTCGGGGCTGAAGTACTGCAGCCAGTTGTAGATGGTGCGGGTGCGCGCCTCTTCGACAATGGTGAACTTGTCGAGGACCACCTTCTCCTCGTCATATGTGAAGGTGTTGAGGAAGCCGTAATAACGGTGGGGCGACCAGAAGCCGTCCAGGAGATCCATCTCGCAGGTGGCCAGCTCCTTGCGCCCGGCAAAGGCGGCCAGGGAGTAGACGTCGAGCAGCACCGCGCCCCCCGACGCGAGCAGGCCGTGGAATTTGCGCAGCAGGGTGCGCCGTTGCTCGGGGCTGAGCGCACAGAAGTCGCACATGATCATCGTGACCAGGTCGAAGCGATCGTCCAGCTCCAACTCGAGGTAGCTCTCGTTGATGTAGCGAATGGACAGCCCCTCCGCCGCCGCCGTCTTGCGGGCGTGATCGATGGAGCGCTTCGAGAAGTCGATGCCGGTGACGTCCGCCCCGTGTCGGGCCAGCCGGGCGGTGTACAGCCCGGGGCCGCAGCCGAAGTCGGCGATCTTCGTTCCCTTGCTCACGCCCAAGTGGGAGACGATCCATTCCACGGAGCGATCGATGAACGCCCCGCTGCGGGAGGAGAGGTCGACCTCCTCGTTGAGGTGGTAGGCGAGCATCTGTGCCGATGTGTGCTCGTCAGTCCACAACTCGTTGGCGGTGTAGAACTCGAACGGCCGCGGTCGGTGGAATATCGTTTCGAGCTGGTCGAACATGGTCCCACGATCTCTCTTCGAGGGAGACAGGTCAAGCGAGTGTCTCCACAATCCTCCTATTGAACGGGCCAGAGTCTAAACCGGACCGAAACGCTATCCCGATTACTAGAGTCGGCGTGGATCAACAAACGGGGTCAAGAGCCGTCTAGATGGCCTCGCACCCGGCTTGGCCTCTTGATACTTACTCAAGCCCACGAGTCGCTGGAGCTCGTCCTCACTGGAGAGCGTCTCGGGCTCGAAGTCCGGCTCGGTGCGAGGCGCGGTATCAGGATCCCTGCCGGACACAGATGCGACTCCAGACACTGGGCGATGCGTAGATCACCTTGTTCCCAGTGGCGTGAAGGACCTGGCAGGGTGTCAAGCTGGTGGACGAGAGCTCGAATCCGGCACCTTGAAGCTGGCTCTTGACCTCGGGGAGCCTCTCTGGTTCCACCCAGTAGAGATAGCGGTTCAGGTTGGCATTCCAGTCGCTCATGTCGAACCCCTCGCTGTACAAGCGGAAGACCCTGAGGGTCCAGTCTGCCGAACGTGTGTTGGGCGCATGCTAGAAGGGAAGGCGTCCAAGTTGAGATTCGGAGGTCTGTCAAATCATGCCATTCAGCCTGAAGGCGAGTTTCGGCCCTAGCAGGACCGAGTGATTGCTGGCAACTGGTCCTCCCTTACAGCGTATACTGAGGAAAAAGTAAGAAGCGTCGGAGAGGTTGTGCCGGACTCAAGCGAAAAGGTCGAAGAATAGTACTGATGGCCAAGGGTCTCGTCTGGATCGGCACACTCGCGGTTTCCCTGCTTCTCGCAGGACAACTCCAAGCCCAAGGCGGGCCGACGACCATCCAGTTCAGCTTCGCCAACCCTGGCGCCAGAAGCTTGGGTCTTGGTGGGGCCTTTGCAGCTATCGCCGACGATGCCACCGCATCCTTCGCCAACCCCGCCGGCTTGACGCAGCTGACCCGACCCGAGGTCTCCATCGAAGGCCGCTACTGGAACTACGTGACACCGTTCACGGTCGGTGGCAGGGTCTCCGGAGAGCCTACTGGTATCGGTCTCGACGGGCCGATTCGAATTGGGGATTCCGAGTTTGGGACATCGTCTTTGTCGTTTCTCTCATTCGTCTATCCAGGGCGCAACTGGGTCCTTGCTCTTAGCCGACATCAGTCCGCCAGGTTCGAGACCTTCACCCAGACGCAGGGCCTGTTCACCGATGATCAGGAGGACACTCGACAGCCGAGGTGTCTGCAGGGTGCCGACGTCTGCCGGTACTCCGATCTCCGACGATGGACCGATGTGGACATCGCGACCACGACGGCATCCTTCGCCTACAGGCTGTCTGACGCGTTCAGTCTGGGTCTCGGACTCTCGTACTACCAAGGCAGTATTCGGCTCAATCAAGATGTCTACCTGCCAGTGGATGAGACCCTTCCAGAGGGCTTCTTCGGGCCCAACGCCTATCTATCGGATGCAAGGCTGGGCTCCGCAGATTTTGGCTTCGAGGAAGGGGACTGGGGAGTGAACCTCGGACTCCTCTGGTTCCCGAATCGGCAGTGGAGTGTCGGCGCCTACTTTCGTCAGGCAGGAGAGCTCTCCGGCCGCGGGGTGGAAGCGAGCGGTCCAGCCCTCGATCCTCCCGTCCCGGAGGGCACAGTTCGGGCTGCGGATTCGGGGATCCCTTTCAAGATCCCCAACGTGTTTGGCCTGGGTCTGGCCTACCGGTCGACGAACGGTTCGTGGACGAGTAGTTTCGAATGGGACAGGGTCTTGTATTCGCAGATTCTCGACAGCCTCGGCACTAGTGATCTTATCGGCGCTGAGGATGTGAGGTTGGACGATGCGAACGAGCTTCGCCTTGGAGTCGAGTACGCCTTTCGTCGGTGGACGCCGTTGATGGCGATTCGCGGTGGAGTCTGGAGCAATCCGGACCATGCCATTCGCTTCATCGAAGACGATCCTCTGGGAAAAGCGCTGCTCCCTGGGGGTGAAGACGATCTGCACTTTGCGTTCGGATTCGGCATCGCGTTCAAGAGCCTTCAGATGGATCTTGCTGTCGATTTCTCCGATCTCGTCGACACCGTTGCTCTATCTCTGATCTATCAGTTCTGAAGTCAGTCCCCGACGCGACGGGTCGGTCGAGTGTCGGAAGTGGCTGCAATCTCCGGATCGTAGTAATGCTCGAGAATCCCTGAGTCGCTGCTCATTCCTTCGATTCTCTTGGTGGCCCTCAATCGGGGAATGACCAGCTTCTACACTCTGTTCCGAGCCGTCCAGGCTCCGGGCACCATCGCTCTCGTGCCGTCGGGTTGCGGGTTTCACCTCGAAAGGGAGCGTACTCCGAATGAAGGAGGTGAAAGTAGCCCATGGACAAGAGGCCGAGCCTTATCTGGTTGACCCTGGCATTCTGTGGCGGCGCACTGATCGCGCAGGATGATGCTGAGCCCACGTCGCCGACCATCACATCTCTTGACGAGATCGAGGTCACAGCGAGTCATTCGATTCTTCGAGAGGAACCAGTCTCGGCGGTGGGTCTGAGCCGCGAGCAGATCGAAGATCTACCTCATTTCGGCGATGACCTCTTTAGAGCCATTACAGTCTTGCCGGGGACCTCAAGCCAGGACTTCTCAGCGGCCTTCAATGTCCGTGGAGGGTTCAATAGCGAGGTTCTCACCCGCATCGACGGTGTCGAGGTCATCGAGCCTTTTCACCTCAAGGACTTTCAGGGCGTCTTTACGATTCTGGATGCGAAGCTCACGGGAGGCGTCGACTTGACACCTGGTGGTTACGGTGCCGAGTTCGGGGATCGCATGACGGGTGTCCTCGACATGACAACGGTACGACCCACCTCGATGAAGACAGAGATCGGCGCGAGCTTCTCCAACCTCTGGGCGGGGTCAGCTGGCACCTTCGCCGATGAGAAGGGTCACTGGGCCGGGTCGGTTCGACGGGGTTTTCTAGACCTCGTCCTGGCGCTGGCCACGGCGGATGACGTTGACGACGAGCAACCGTCGCCGCGTTACTGGGACGTCTTTGGCAAGGTCGAGTACGACGTCCGTTCCTCGCACGCCCTCAGCCTCCAGATCCTGGGATCACAGGACACCCTGACCTTCGAAGAGTTAGAGGATGGAGTTCCCTCGTTCGCCGACACTGCCTACGGCAATAACTATGTGTGGGCCAAACATCAGGGCATCCTGGGCTCGCAGGTCTTTGTCGACTCGGTGCTCTCTTTCGGTACTGTGGACCGCGACCGCCAGGTGGAGCTCAACGACGCCGACGGTATCGACTTCCTTGTCGTGTCGGACCAGCGAGATACCAGCGTCAATACCCTGCGGCAGGATTGGAATTTCCAGATCTCGGATCGTCAGTACCTCAAGGGAGGCTTCGAGGTTCGCGGTTGGAATGCCGACTATGACTACGTGAATCAAACGGAGTTGCAGAATCCGATCAATGACCCACGGTTTCTTCCGGGTCAGCGACAGACGGAGTTCGGCGACGAGTTCTCAAGCTGGCAGTACACCCTCTACGCCGCCGATCGATTCCGACTGCATCCCAGTCTCACGGTGGAATTTGGGCTGCGCTGGGACCGGCAGACGCTGACCGCGGAAACGCAAATCAGCCCCCGAGTAAACCTGGTCTACGACCTCAGATCCGGCGGTGTTCTCCGAGCCGGGTGGGGCTACTTTTTTCAGTCTCAGCGCCCTTACGAGCTCCAGGTGGAGTTCGGTGAAACCGGGTTCCAGCCTTCTGAGCGGGCCGAGCACTGGATCCTCGGTTACGAGACCGAGGTGGGCAAAGGGTTTCGCCTTCGGGCGGACGCCTACCGGCGTTCCATCACCGATCCCCGAGTGCGCTATGAGACCCTGTTCGATTCCTTCACGTCGTTTCCCGAGGCGAGAATCGACCTTATCGAGATTCCGGCGGAGGCCAGCAACAGTCGCGGCATCGAGCTTCTGCTTCGGTCTCGTCAGCGCCCAAAGTTCAACTGGTGGCTCGGCTACACGCTTTCCCAGGTGGAGGACTCAGTTTTGGAACAAAGTGTCCGGCGGTCCATCGACCAGACCCATGCGGTCACCGCTGTGGCGTCCTGGCAGCCCGCCCGCAAATGGAGTCTGACCTGGGTCTTGACCTATCACACCGGTTGGCCCTCCACCCCCGTCTCTGCCGAACTGAAAACGAGTCCGGACGGCGGCACCTTTATCGACTACACGGTAGGTCGCTTTTACAGCGAACGCCTAGAGGATTACGCGCGAGTAGACTTTCGCGCCAGCCGAACCTCTCGGCTTGGCCCTGGTGACCTGACTTTCTTCGTCGACATCCGAAATCTTTTCGATCGCGAGAATCCCCGAGGACTCGACATAGTCAGTCCCCGCTACCGACCACAACCGGACGGCTCAGTCGAAGTCGACTTTCCCACCGAGTTCTGGCTGCCAATCTTGCCTTCGTTCGGGGTGAGCTACAAGTTCTAGACATCTGGCGGCAATACCTCGATCTGCGATTCGGCCGGCCACCTTGGGAATTGCTGCTCATTACGGGAGTCCGTGGTCCACACCTGTTCATTTCGGTGGAGCTCGAGGACTGATCCTGGAACCGCTAGTGACTCCCTCCGACAGCTCTCCCTGGCCGGAAGAGGCATCTCGGAGCCACAGGAGCGCATGGACTTGTCTTTCCTGACACGGTACGAGTACTATCTGACACGATGTCAGATTTAAAGCTGCTGCACCGAGCCGCGAAGGATGAGGATCGCTCCTCCTCGCCTATCCGAAAGTCGGATCGAACGCGCCAGGCGATTCTGGAAGGCGCACTCGAGATGCTCTGGGCGAGGCCCTTCAGAGACATGACGGTCGCCGACCTGATGTCCGTTACGGGCGTGAGCCGGTCGGCCTTCTACCAGTATTTCCATGATCTCCACGAACTGATGGAGACCCTCCTCCAAGGGCTCGAGAATGAGATATTCGAAGCCGCGAATCCGTGGTTCAACGACGAGGAAGACGCCGTCGCTTCGCTGCGACGGTCGCTGGATGGACTTGTGCGGGTCTGTCACGCTCAGGGTCCCATCCTGAGGGCCGTGGCGGAAGCATCGACTACGGACGAACGGCTCGAGCAGGCTTGGGCGAGCTTCCTGGGGGAGTTCGATGATGCGGTTGCCGCTCGCATCGCACAGCAGCAGGAGCAAGGACTCATCCCGGCATTCGAGCCGCGACCGATGGCAATCGCGCTCAACCGACTCGATGCGTCACTGTTCATCCATGCCTTCGGTCGTCACCCGAGAAGCAATCCGGAGGCCATTCGCGAGGCCGTCACCCGGATCTGGACGTCGACCCTGTACGAAACCAAGACTTAATCCACCCCTCAAGGTCGTAGATTAATCAAGCGAAACCTATTCATCCAACTATCTGAATGAGGACGATGATTACCATGAAGATGAAACAACTACTCTGTCCCGCGCTCATCAGTGCGCTGGCCACCCACGCCTGGGCCGAAGCGCCCAAGATGAAGATGACGACCCCAATTCCCGAGGGAATAGAGACCCCTGACGTACTGCAGACCAGTCTCGGCGCTCTGAAGTCCGTCGATGGCGTCCCGGACGCGGAGGCGACCCAGAAGGTCTTCGACAACCTCGATCTCAATCGAGCGACTGAGGCCTTTCTGAACTGCATTCCGATCGCCTCCATGTACGCTCTCAAGCATGGCTTGCTCAAGCACGGGCCAGCCAACACCACCGCCGTGCTGTTCGAAGAGCTCATGGATTCCAAGGCCCTGTGGCTCACACCGAATACGACGTCTGTCTACATGGCTTCCTGGCTCGAGCTGGGAGACGAGCCGCTGGTCATCGAAACCCCGCCCAATGTCTTGGGCTTCCTCAACGATGCCTGGTTCAAGTATGTGGTGGATTTCGGCAACGCCGGTCCGGACAAGGGAAAGGGCGGTAGGTTCCTGATCGTGCCTCCCGGCTTCGAGGGTGAAATCCCGGACGGCTATCACGTTGCCCGCACCACGACATACGGTAACTGGGTCATCTGGCGTGGATTCCAGGTGGACGGATCACCGAAGCCGGCGGTGGATGCGACCAAGAAGCTCTTTCGGATCTATCCGCTCTCCAAGAAGGACAATCCGCCGAAGATGACCTTCGTCAACATTTCGGGCAAGTTCGACAACACCATCCATCGCATGGACTACGGTTACTGGGAGGAGCTCAACGCGACCATCCAGGCTGAGCCGCTCGAGGGCCTCGACCCCGAAACCTGTGGCCTTCTGGCTTCCATCGGCATGGAGAAGGGTAAGGAATTCGAGCCCGACGACCGCATGAAGAAGATCCTCACCGATGCGGCGAAGATCGGTTCTGTCACTGCAAGGGCACTGACCGCCCGCCCGAGAGACCAGCGCCACTACCTCTACCCCGGCGAACGCGTCTGGACCAACCCTTTCATCGAGGGTCGCTATGACTTTCTCCTGGATGGTCAACGTCTGCTGGATTCGCGCATCTACATGCACTTCTACGCCACCGGGATCACTCCTGCGATGGCGGTCAAGAATGTCGGCAAGGGTTCCCAGTACGCTATCGCCTACCTCGACAAGGACGGCAAGGCCCTCGATGGCAGCAAGACCTACAAGATCAACCTGCCGAAAGATGTGCCAGCGAAGGATTTCTGGTCGTTCACGCTCTATGACAACCAGAGCCGCGGAATGCTCCAGACCGACCAGCGTTTCCCGGGCGTCGACAGCAACAAGAAAGGACTCAAGCAGAATGCTGATGGGTCCTACGACATCTACTTCGGCCCTAAGGCGCCGGAGGGGCAGGAGAACAACTGGATCCAAACCGACCCGAGCAAGGGGTGGAACACCATTCTCCGGCTCTACGGCCCTCTGGAGCCGTTCTACGAAAAGACCTGGATGCCAGGCGACCCCGAGCTGGTGAAGTGACCCTGTGATGGCGGTCCCGGTTCCAACAGGCCGGGATCGCCTTCCCTGGTCTAGTCTGGCCTGGAAGATCTCCGTCGGTCTTGAAAACCGGCGACCGTTCACGCAATCGGTGCCTACCTTGCACATACAGGCTCTTGCGGCCTTTGATACGGTGCGGCATCGGCGGGGGCGCTTATCTACTCGCTCAGGCTCTACGGCCCTCGGGAGGGAGCAGTGTCTGATCCCCACTGCCTCTTGACCGGGAGAGCCCTCCCTACAAGAGGGCTCTCAGTTTCTGAGGAGATAAAGATACTAGGGGAGGGGCTTGCCCCCTCCCGTGGGAGCCCGCAAGGGGCTCCCCTACAAAGCCGTCGCCGCCCCCCTGCGGACCACCCGGACGGACCTCCACTCACTCACGACTCAAGCAAGAAGTATCGGGGGGAGGGGCCCACTTCGACGGTTTCGCCAGCTGGAGCCTCCAGCCGCTCGCCGTCTCGGCCGACGACTCTCGCGGCGGGGCGTGGGAGAGTGGCCTTGAAACTCTCCGCGGTGCTCCAGCCCACCACCACCTCGTCCCCTGCGTCGGTCTGAAAATGACAGAGCCTTGCCGGCGGCTCGGTTTCGAGCGGGCCGAGGAAGCTGCTACCCGCCAGTTGATCCTGGAGCGTCGCCAGGGCGTGAAAAGATGGGCGCATCAGGAACGAGCCGTCAGCGTCGAGAAACGTCAGGCCATACCCCTTGGCTACCAGCCGCCACCAGTACACCCTCTCCACCAAACCGGTTCCCAGAACGAGGAGGCAGTAGCGGACCAGGTAGTTGGCCTGGGCCTCTTCCTCGACCGATACGTCGCGACCGGCCGGAGAGTGGGGACCCTCCCACAGAGGCCAATTGAACTCGGTGACCCAGGCCTTTGGGCTGCTGTTTCGACCAGTATCGGCCAGGGCCTTGAGTTGCACCGCCTTGTCGACGGTGTCGAAGCCCAGTTGTCGGCTCTCCGGTGCCCCGCGCCGATCCACATACAGCAGGCTCGAGACGATGTCGAAGTGCACACCCTCCCAGGGGACATTGAGTACCCCCGCCAACCGATGGAACTCGTAGTCGATCACCGCCGGGCCCAGGATCCGCACCCCCTCGTGCCGTCGTAGGATATGGCTGGCATCGGCAACCAACTCCAGGTACTCGGCGTAGTTCCACACGCCCCACTTGCTGCGGTTGATCGCCTGACCGACCTGGAAGTCCTTGCCAAAAGGAGTGAAACGCTCGGCCAACTGGCTCACCGCGGCCTGCCATCGACCTCGATCCCGGACCAGATCCCGATTCTGAGGCAGAGCGAAGCCGAGCTCGATACCCCGCCCATGGAGCTCGCGCGCCAGGAGTTCCTCTGCGTCGTGAGCCTCCTGCCAGGGATGCAACCGAAGGAGAACCCGCTTCACCCCGAGCGCTTCGAGGGCCACCAGCGCCGCCCCGGGGTGCTTTTCCATCGGTCTCATTCCGACTCCGAGTCCATCCCATCGCACGGGTTCCCGGTAGAGCCCCTCTTTCAGCTCTCGATAGCGGCGCCGTGCCCTGGGCAGCGCTGTCAAGGCGGCACCGCACTCTCGCGCGTGATGCCCGGCATCCCCCAGCCTCACACCCAGGCGCTGCCAGCGGCCTGCGTGCTGATGGGGTTGGTCGGAGAGGTGATCCCAAACCACCAGGTCCCGCCTCGAAGCACCCTCTGGCGGGGGAGGGATGTGAGCATGGTGCCCTCTGGATACGAACAGCGACTTGACCCATCGAAAGGGGCTGCGGAGGGCATCTTTGATCCTGTTCTTGGTCAGGAAGCCATGGAAGAAGAGTCGATAGAGCCCTCTCTTGAAGGGGGAGTCGGCATCTCCCTTTCCCCAATAGGAGCGCAGCAGCACCTCCTGAAGATGGAGGTCGAAGATCCGCAATCGGCACAGGTCCCGGGTCCGACGGCTTGTCGTCAGCGGCCGATCGAGCCGCGCTCGATTCAGATCGATCAGATAGACAGTCGGTGCATCCGACGCCTTGCTGCCCGCAACGACCAACAGATTGCCTACCGAAACATCCCGATGCCAGATGCCGGCATCATGCAAACGACGCAGCATCCGGCCGACGCTGCCGACCAGGATCTCGGCCCCGATCTGTGGAAACGTCTGCCTCTCGTTGCCCTCCTGCAGGGCTCGGAAGAAATACCTCGCCTCGATGGAGTCCGGGATCTTCTCGCTGACGAAGAAGGAGGGGCCATTCGCGGCCTCCGACTCGATCAACAAGACGGGTGCCGGCGTGGGTACCCCGGCGTCGACGACGGCCTGCGCCGCTCGCCAGGACCTTTTCGCCTTGCTGCCCTTCAGGCGTCGCGACAATCGAGCGCGAAAGCCCTGATTTCGGAACGGCTTGACGACTACAGAAATCGGGCCGGTGAGAGTCTCCAACTCGGAGGAGTAAAGGTAGTTCCTCCCCCAGTGTAGCGTCTCACCGCCCCTGCCTGGATCGACCAACAACTCGATCGCATCGGACAGGTCGACGGGGCGATGGGCCGCTGAGACCTCCCCGTGGAGCCCCGCCAACGAAAAGCCCTCGAAGCTCCTCTCCTGGCCTGCAGCTTCGTCTGCCGGTGACGTTCCGCTACCCGCCAAGGATCTCGTACTCCTCGGCGCGCAGACCGGTATCGGCTTCGACTCGTATGCGGGTCCCGAGGCGCTCCTCGAGCTCGACGAGAATCGCGCGCTGCTCGCCTTCGAGAGAGGTCGAGACCTCGGGTCTGACCCGGAGCCGCAGGGGACGGCCACCCAGTTCGGCGATTCTCTCCAACACCTTCCGGCGGAGCTCGAGCAGCACCGTGATCTCGCTTTTCACCCTCCCGAGGCCCCGGCAGGTGGGACAGGGCCGGGTCAACTGGCTCACCAGATCGCTGCGGCTCCGCTTGCGGGTGATCTGGACCAGCCCGAAGTCGGACAGACCCCCGATGCGGATACGCGCCCGGTCGTTGGCCAGCTCAGCCTCGAGCGCCGCCATGACCTGGGCCTGGTGATCGGGATTCTCCATGTCGATGAAATCGGCGACCACGATGCCGCCCAGATCCCGAAGTCGAAGTTGCCGGGCGATCTCCCGGGTCGCCTCCAGGTTGGTCTTGAGAGCCGTCTCCTTCAGATCCACTTCGCCCACGTAGCGGCCCGTGTTGACGTCGATGGCCACCAGGGCCTCGGTAGGGCTCACCACGAGATAGCCCCCCGACGGCAGCCACACCCTGCTACCCAGAGCTCTCTCCAGCTCTGACTCCACACCGAAGCGCTCGAACAAGGTGCCCTCGGGAACATGCAGCTGGACCTTGCCAACGAGTTCGGGGGCCACCTGCCTCAGATATCCCACTACCTGCTCATAGATCTCGGACCCACTGAGCCATAGGATCTCGAAACTCTCATCGAAGAAATCCCGCACCGCTCTCATGGGCAGCTCGACGTCACGGTGCAGAAGAGCCGGTGCCTTGACCCGTTGGGAACGCTCGTCGATCTCGTTCCATAGTTGGGTAAGGCGCCCCAAGTCCGCTTCGAGAGCGCTCGAGTCGGAGCCTTCTGCTACCGTCCGGACAATCAGACCCATCTTGGGAGGGCGGATCTCAGCCAGCAGGTCTTCCAGGCGCTGGCGCTCCTCGCTGTCCTCGATGCGGCGTGAGATGCCGAGATCCGTACTGGCAGGAAGCAACACCAGATAGCGACCGGCCAGGGTGATGAAGGTGGTGATCCGCGCCCCCTTGTTGGGTAGTGGCTCCTTGACCACCTGCACCAGAACCTCCTGCCCCTCGGCGATCAGCTGGTTGATGGGCCGACTCAAGACCCCTTCCTCGACGTCCTGCTCGAGCTCGGCCTCCTCGACTCCCTGCAACTGGTCCTGGATATCTCCGGCGTAGAGAAAGGCATCCCTTTCCAGACCGATGTCCACGAAGGCAGCCTCGATGCCAGGCAAGACGCGAGTCACTCGGCCCTTGAAGACCGCTCCGACCAGTCTCTCTTCGCGACGCCGCTCGATGCGAACCTCCATCAAACGCCCGTCCTCCAGAACGGAAATCCGGCTCTGATGGGCGTCACTTTCGATGAGCAGTTGATGGCTCACGGGGTACTACCGATTCACGTGTCGCCTGAAGTCTACTCCCAGGATGAGACCTGCGGCGATGAAGTTGGCCAGGGTGAAGGAACCGCCATAGGACAAGAACGGCAGGGGAATGCCGGTGATCGGCACCAGGCCGACCACCATGGCCGTGTTGTAGAGGACGTGGAATGCAAACCCCGACAAGAGTCCGACGATCAACAGGATACCGACGCGGTCACGGGCGCGCAGGGCCACCTTCGTCCCATTGAGGATGTAGAGGGCGTAGAGGAGCAACACCGTAGCCACTCCGATGAATCCCCATTCTTCAGCCAGCACCGCGAAGATGAAGTCGGTGTGGCGCGCGGGAAGGAAGCGCAATTGACTCTGGGTGCCCTGCTGATAGCCACGGCCGTATAGCTGGCCCGAACCGACGGCGATCTTGCTCTGACGCAGTTGATAGCCGGTGCCCTGGGGGTCACTGCCTGGCGAGATGAAGGTCCGCACCCGGTCCTTTTGATAGTCGAGCATGACCAGATTCCATCCGACCGCCGCCAGGACGATTGCCACTGCGGCGCCGACAGCAAAATACCTCCACGGCACACCTGCCACTACCAACATGCCAGCCAACATGGGCACGAACATCGCCGCTCCGCCGAGGTCCGACTCGAGAGCCACGAGCACCATGGGCAGGGCAACCATGGACGAGGCGGCCATGATCTGCCCGAAGCTCAGGAACCGTCGATTGATCCCCGCCAGGTAGCGAGCCAACAGCAGGGCGGTCGCGATCTTGGCGAACTCTGAGGGTTGCAGACGGTAGGCACCGACACCCAACCAGCTGCGCGCCCCACCCGCCTCCTTGCCCACCAGGAGGACCAGCAGCAGCAGCAGCATCGCGACTGTATAGATCGGCAGGGAGAACTTGGTCAGGAACTGATAGTCCAGGGTAAAGGCCACGACGAAGACCAGCAGGCCCAATCCCAGCCAAACGGCTTGGCGCGGCAGGTAGTCGATCGACAGCTCGGAGCTGGCGCTGTGAACCGTCACCAGGCCAATTAGCGAGATCAGCAGAGCCGAGATCAACAGAGCCCACCGGACGGTGGCCAGTTGCCTCAGAAACGGCCGCTCGTCAGGAAGACTGGTCGTTGTCGAGATAGTCCCGGAAGTAGATCTCATAAAGCCGTTTCGCCAGTGGTGCCGCTGCCGTGGAGCCGTGCCCACCGTGCTCCACCAATACGACCACAACCAACTGTTTGTCTCCGGCTGTCGCGTAGGAGGCGAACCAGCCGTGGTCCCTTTGCTCATAAGGCAGGTCTTCGCTCTTGATCCAGGTCTTCTGCTGCACGACTTGGACCGTGCCGGTCTTGCCCGCCACATCGATTCCCGGCACCCGGGCCGCCGACCCCGTGCCCCGCTGGTCGTTGACTACCGACCACAAGGCCGCCCCGATGCGCTCGAAGACCCAGGGCTCCACCGTTAGCTGCTCTTTCTCGACAGATGGAGACTCCTCGACGTGTGGTCTCACCTGGTAGCCACTGTTGGCGACCGCCGCCATGAGCGAGGCGATCTGCAGCGGTGTCACCAGAATTGGCCCCTGTCCTATGGCCACCGAGATGGTCTCGCCCGGATACCAGGGTGTGCCTCGCCGCCGGGCGCTCCAGTCCGGATCGGGCACCAGCCCCTCCCGTTCACCCAGCAGGTCGATGCCGGTCGGGCGGCCGAGACCCAGCTGTCGGGAGTACTTGGCGATGCGCTCGATACCGAGCTCTTGGCCCAGGTGGTAGAAGTAGACGTCGCAGGATTCCTTGATGGCCCGATGCAACGAAATATGGCCGTGACCGGCCTGCTTCCAGCACCGCCAGCGACGGTTGTAGATCTTCGTCGCGCCACCACACCAGACCGTCTGCTCCGGGTCTATGACACCCTCGCTGAGGCCGGCTGCGGCCATCACGATCTTGAACACCGAGCCGGGTGAATAGGTGTTCTGGATGACACGGTTCTGCAGCGGATCCTCAGGCGCCTCGATCAGGTTGCGCCAGGCATCCCGGTCCAATCGTCGGGAGAAGATATTGGGGTTGTACGAAGGGGCCGAGACCATCGCCCGAATCTCCCCTGTCGCCGGGTCGAGCGCCACGGCCGCCCCGGCCTTGCCCTCGAAATAGCGGGCCGCCTCCTGTTGCAGGTCGAGATCCAGGCCGAGATTCAGGTTCTGCCCAGACTGCGCCGGCTCCCGCCCATACTCCTCCTTGAATCGACCCCGGGAGTCCACGATGACCGCTCGTTGACCGTCGGCACCCCTCAGGCTTTCGTCGAAGGCCAGTTCGACTCCCTTGCGGCCGACTAGATCACCCGGCTTGAGAGGGCTCGCATCGCTTGCCAGATCAAGCTGGCTCACCTCGCCGAGATAGCCGAGTGTGTGGGCGGTAATCGGCCCGTTGCGATAGAGGCGCAGATGACCGACCTCGACAGCAAACTCCGGGAACTCCAGAGCCGCCACCTCGATTGCTGCCACCTCGGAATGTGACAGGGCTTCAGCGATCAGGATGGGACGGAAGGAACCGGCGCCACCGCCTTCGTCGAGAGCCTGCCTGAGCTCGGTCGCCGGTTGGTTCAGGCAGCGCTCGGCAAAGCTCAGAGCCTTTTCTAGATCCTGGCTGCGAGAGGGATCGAGCTTCAGGTTGTACGAAGGCACGTTCTCAGCCAACAGCCGACCCTGCCGCCCATAGATCAGCCCCCGAGGAGCCTTCAAGGGCAGCTCCCTTACCCTGTTGTTCTCAGCGAGCTCCAGATAGTAGTCGCCGGAAACCACCTGCACGAACCAGAAGCGGGCGGCGATCAGAAGGAAGAGGCCGAAGAGCACCAGCTGCAGCCTCGGCAGCCGCTGAAGAAGATCCTCCTTGTGCTCACGAACCTGTCTCATGACGTTAAGTGCTCCTCATCCTTCGAAACGGATTCTGGTCTTGCGCGTCCGGCGCCACATCTCGACTCGCGAGCGCATCCGTCGATTGGCCAGGTACAGTACACCACCCAGCACTCCCGTCGTGCCGACCTTTACCAGTATCCAAGAATACTGTGGTAGATCAGCGTCCGCGAGAAACAACAGCGATAAACCAAGCAGGATCAACTGCTGGGCTGCCGCAGCGACCGCGAAAACCAACAGCGAGCTGGCGGGGCGCTGAATCACCAGACGCTGCGCCGTGATCGCGGTGCCGTATCCAACGACCGTGTTGGCGATGCCAAAGAGACCAAAATAGCCCCCTGTCAGACCGTCCGTGACCAGCCCCGCTACCGTCCCGCCAAACATACCGGCTGCGCTGTTGCCATCCATGGCGTTGAAGACGACGATGACGAGGAAGAAATCCACGGCCAGGGAGAACTGTGGAAAGAGGCTGACTCCCGCTACTTGCAGCAGCGTCGCCACCGCCAGCGCCATTGCGAACCTAAGGCTGCGCATCAGGCACTGCCTCCCTGACGGCTTCCGGCATTGTTTCCTCTTTGAGGACGTAGACCTGGTCCAACAGTCCGAAGTCGACCTGCGGGATCACGCGGATCTCGTAGAACAGCTCGTCGCCCGGGATGACTGCTGCGACGGTCCCCACGGGGATGCCCCGCGGGTAGATCCCATCGATCCCGGCGGTAGTCACTGCGTCGCCGACCCTCACGTCGGCCTGGAGCGATACATAGTCGAGCTCGAGATTGCCGCGGCCGCCACCCTTGATCACGCCCTGCCTGTGGGTGCGCTCGATCATGACACCGACACTCGCCGCCCGGTCCGTGATGAGCTGCACCTTGGCGTAGGGTCCTGTGACGAGCACGATTCGGCCCACCAGACCCTTGCCTGAAACCACTGGTTGATTGACCCGTACGGTGTCGGCAGCGGTCCTCAGCACCGCGGTCTGCAACCACGAGGCGTAATCGACGTACACCAGATCTGCCGCCTGTAGCTCGGCTTCGAAGGCTCGAGTGTAGGTCAGAGCACGAGCTAGGTGGTCCAGATCTTCCTTGAGGCCGAAGTTTCGGATGGATTGCTCGCGAAGCTCTCCAACCTCCTCGCGGAGGCGGAGATTCTCCGCCAGAAGAGTGCGCCGAAGCGCCATGTCTTCGCTGAAGCCGGTGACGCTACTGCCCACCCAGGTGACGAAGCCGGTTACCGGCGCCACCAGGCGGACTATGCCCGCCTCGAGGTAGCTGCTCTTGCCCTCCGGGTCGCGGATCTGGGCGGTCAGCAGGATCAGCTGCCCGACGAGCAGGACTATGAGTAGCCAGCGCGCCTGACGTTCGCTCAGCGGATAGAGACCTTTCGCAGCAGATCGATGTCTTCGAGGACCCGCCCCGTTCCCAGCACCACGGAGGAGAGAGGATCTTCGGCCAGCACCACCGGCAGGCCAGTTTCGTTCCGCAGCCGCTGGTCGAGACCTCTAAGCAGCGAGCCGCCACCGGAGAGGACAATCCCTTTGTCCATGATGTCGGCAGACAGCTCGGGAGGAGTCCGCTCCAATGCCATGCGGACCGCCTCGACAATTGTGACTACCGGCTCGGCCAGCGCCTCGCGGATCTCTGCGTCGGTGATGGTGAGATTCCGGGGGACACCTTCGATCAAATCGCGTCCCTTGATCTCGACCTTGATCTCTTCCTTCAAGGGAAAGGCGGAGCCCAGATCCATCTTGAGCTGCTCTGCGGACCGTTCTCCGATCAGCAGGTTGTACTTGCGTTTCAGATACTGGATGATCGCGTCGTCCATCTCGTTGCCGGCAATGCGCACCGAGCGACTGTAGACGGTGCCGGCCAGCGAGATGACAGCGACGTCCGTCGTGCCACCTCCGATATCGACGATCATGTTGCCGGACGGCTCGGTAATCGGCAGTCCCGCACCGATGGCCGCCATCATCGCCTGCTCGACGAGGAAGACCTCCGAAGCTCCGGCACGGGTCGCCGAGTCCCTGACGGCCCGCTTCTCGACCTGGGTGATCTCCGAGGGTACGCCGATGACGATGCGGGGATGGACGTACATCTTGCGGCCGTGGGCCTTCTTGATGAAGTACTCCAACATCCTCTCGGTGACCTCGAAGTCGGCAATCACGCCGTCCTTCATGGGGCGAATGGACTGGATGTTGCCCGGGGTCCGTCCGAGCATCTGCTTGGCCTCACCGCCGACAGCTTCGATCCGGTTGGTCAGCTTGTTGACCACCACGACCGAGGGCTCGCGCACGACGATACCCTTGTTGCGTGCGTACACCAGGGTGTTCGCGGTTCCCAGATCGATCGCCAGATCGTTGGAGAAATATCTTAGAAACGAGGCAAATGCCATGGTCTTTGTGCCGTAATTTCGGTTCCGAAGTCGCTCTTACGTCGAACGAGCGAATATAGCATAAGGCATTCTAGCTTTTGGAGTTGTGGCTGCTGCAACTATCTTGCCCGGACCCCTGTCGCCTGCTAAAGTTCGGAGTTCTTCGCGACCTGCGAAGAAAAGGGGTCTTCTATGCTCAAAGTGTTTCGCGACAATCTGAAGTATCTGAGTTGGGTTCTGTGGCTCGTCATCGTCGTCTTCGTGCTCTTCGTATTCGTGGACTTCGGTGCCACGGTGCCCACGGGTAGCACCATTCCGACCGACGCGGCCGCCACCGTCGGGGACATCGACATCACCTATGGCGAATTCGAGCGCTCCTACCGCCAGGCGGAGGAGGTCTACCGCCAAGCCTATGGTGACCAGTTCAATCGCGAGTTGGCCCAGCAAATGGGGCTTCCCATGCAGGTGCTCGACAGCCTCGTAGCCGACAAGATCTTGCTTCAGGAAGCCGATCGAATGGGCCTGAGGGCGACCGACGAAGAGGTCCGGCAAGCAATCCTCGAGTTCCCAGCCTTCCAGGCCACTACCGGTGGCTTCGTCGGCGAAGAGCGGTACCGTCAGATCCTGCGCTCCAGCGGTTATACCGTGGACAGCTTCGAGCAGATGATCCGCACGCAGTTGCTTGGCCAGATGGTGCGGGACGTGCTGTCGGCCAACCTCTTCGTCTCGGACCAGGATGTGCTGGCCTCCTACAAGGACCAGATCGAGCAGGCCAAGATCCGCTTTGTCCAGCTGCCCTCCTCGAGCATGGCCAGCGAGGTGATCGCCTCTCCAGAGGAGATCGCGGTCTACTTCGACGAGCACAAGGAGGCTTTGAGGATTCCCGAACAGCGGGTCGTCGACTATCTCCTACTGGACCAGAATGCTCTACGAGCCACAATCGAGCTTACCGACGAAGAGCTCTTCGACTACTACGAAACCAACCCAGAGGAGTTCACCCAGGAGGAGCAGGTTCGTGCGCGACACATTCTGTTGCAGGTTGGCAGTGACCGCACCGAGCAACAGGCGGAAGATCAGATGCTGGCCATCCGAGATCGCCTTGCTGGCGGCGAGGACTTTGCCACCCTGGCCACCGAGTTTTCGGACGACCCGGGCAGCAAGGCACAGGGTGGCGACCTGGGCTTTTTCGGGCGGGGGCAGATGATCGGCGAATTCGAAGATGCCGCCTTCACCGCCCAACCCGGTGAGGTGGTCGGACCAGTCAAGACGAATTTCGGCTACCACCTGATCCTGGTCGAAGAGAGCCGCGATGCCGGTCGGTCGAGCTTTGCCGACGTCCAGGAGCAGATTCGCAGCCGGCTGCTCAACCAGCGCGTCCAGGACCTCGCCGCATCCACGACCAGCGATCTGGCCGAGCGCATCGACAAAGAAGATCTCACCACCCGGGAGGCGCTGCAACAGCTGGCCGACACCGAAACGGGCGTGACCTTCCTCACCACCCCCACCTTCGGCCGCGAAGACAACGTGCCAGGGATTGGACGCGGGACCGGTTTCTCGGTGACCGCCTTCGAGCTGAACCAGGACGAGGTCTCCGAACCTGTGCAGGCGGCGGCGGGGTGGGTCATCCTTCGTCTGGCCGAGGTCCAGGAACCCCGCCTTCCGGAGCTCGACGAGGTCCGCGAAGAGGTAGGCAGCTTGGTACGCCAGGAAAAGCAGTTGCAGATGGCGACCGAGCGAATGGTAGAGGCCCGTCAGAAGCTCGACGCTGGAACCAGCCTGGATGAGGTGGCCGAAGAGTTGGGGTTGGCAGTCCGCGAGAGTGGCCAGTTCGGACGCGGTGGCTCGATCGCCGGCCTGGGCAGCAACCCGGAGGTGGCCTCTGCAGCTCTGGCCCTGGATGTGGGCAGTTTTGCCGGTCCTCTGACTCACCAGAATCAGGTCCTGCTCCTCGAGGTCGTCGAGCGCCAGCGCTTCGACCCCCAGGAGTTCGAGACCCAGAAAGAAGGGGCCCGAGAGACAGTGCGTTCCGAGATGCTGAACGAATTGCTGGCCTCTCTCGTGACCCAACGGCGCGAGGAGATGGGTGTGACCTACGACGAGCAACTGCTCCGTAACTGGGAATTGGTTCCCGGCATCGAGGGCTGACCCCTGATGGCTAGGACTCCTTACACCCCTAAGCCCTTAAGCCCCTAAGCCCCTAAGCCCCTAAGCCCCTAAAATGATCGGCTTCCTTCACGGCAAGGTTCGGCGCTCGACCCCGGAGCGGATGATCTTGGACGTGGGGGGGGTCGGCTACGACGTCCACATTCCGCTGTCGACCTACTACGAAATCGACAAGCTCGGTGCCGATTCGTCGGTCGGCCTGTTCATCCACACCCACGTGCGCGAAGACGCCATCGAGCTTTTCGGCTTCTGGAGCGAGCGGGAGAAGCTGCTGTTCGAGAAGCTGATCGCGGTCAGCGGCATCGGTCCCCGCCTCGCACGCGTCATTCTCTCGGGCATGGCACCCGACGAATTGCTCGCCTCCCTGGCGGCGGGAGACACCGCACGGTTGGCGACAATTCCCGGCATTGGCAAGAAGACCGCCCAGCGGATGATCGTGGATCTCAAGGACCGAGTTCAGGAACTGGCTGCCGAGCTGCCGGAAATCGCAGCCACGGCACCGCTCGGGGAGGATCTCGTCCTGGCGCTGGTGAACCTGGGCTATCGCGAGGGCGAAGCCCAGCGGGCCGTGGCGCAGGCGAGAAGCGAGCTACCTGACGCCGAATCTCCCGAGCTACTGCGCGCCAGCCTGCAAAAGCTGTCTCGCGTCTAACGCCTTTTCTCCTTTTCGCGCCCTCACGCCCGGGGCGGCTACAATTGCACCGTGCCCAGCGAGCGAAACATCCTCTCCGCAGCGCCCGAACTCGAAGAGCTCGGCATCGAGCAGTCTCTGCGACCCGAAAGGCTCAGTGACTATGTCGGCCAGGAGCGGATCGTCAGCAAGTTGCGGGTCTTCATGCAGGCGGCCTTGGAGCGCCGAGAGGCATTGGACCACGTGCTGCTCTTCGGACCACCCGGCCTCGGCAAGACCACCCTGGCACACATCGTCGCTCGGGAGATGGGTACCTCTCTTCGCAGCACTTCGGGTCCGGTCCTCGAGCGACCCGGCGATCTCGCTGCCATCCTGACGAATCTCGAGCCCGGTCAGGTGCTGTTCATCGACGAGATGCACCGCCTGGGCCCGACGATCGAGGAGATCCTCTACCCGGCCCTGGAGGACTATCGACTCGACCTGGTGATCGGTCAAGGTCCGGGGGCTCGGACCATGCAGATCGACCTGCGACCCTTCACCCTGGTGGGAGCTACGACCCGGGCCGGCCTCATTACCGGTCCCCTGAGGGCACGCTTCGGCATCGTACATCGTCTCGACTTCTACGAACCGCCCGAGCTGGCAGAGATCGCGCGGAGATCGGCACTCCTGCTCGATATTCATCTCGAGGACGACGGCGCAGAAGAGATCGCACGGCGCAGCCGAGGCACTCCCAGGATCGCCAACCGCCTGCTGCGCAGGGTGCGCGATTTCGCCCAGGTCAAGGGTGATGGGGTCATCAACTACGAGACTGCTGCCCGAGCACTCGAGATGCTCGAAGTCGACGAACTCGGCTTCGACGAGGTCGACCGCAAGATCCTCACCACGTTGATCGAGCACTACCAGGGTGGGCCCGCCGGTATCGGCGCCATCGCGGCAGCGGTGGGCGAGGACCGGGGCACGATCGAGGATCTATACGAGCCCTATCTCATCCAGCAAGGTTTTCTGCAGCGCACCAAACAGGGGCGAATCGCCACCCCCCGGGCCTATGAGCACCTCGGTCAGCCGCCGCCGTCCGACTCGACCGCCCGCCTTTTCTAATCTCCCCTCGGTGGCGCTGTGAGCACAGCCTATTTGATCTTCAACCCGCGGGCTGGACGTTGGCGTACACCCCGGTTGGTGGACCGCATCCTGAGAGCTTTGGAGCAGCCGGGCCAGAACATCGAAGCTCGACCAACGCGTTCGCCTGGGGACGCGACTCGCCTGGCCCGGCAGGCGGTCGAGGCCGGAGCAGAGACAGTGTACGCCTTTGGCGGTGACGGAACCCTGCGAGAAGCCGCTGCCGGCCTGTTGGGCTCGGAGGCGACCCTGGGCACCATCCCCGGTGGCACCGCCAACGTCATCCCTCTCGCACTCGGACTACCGCCGCGACCCGTTGCGGCCGCCAGGCGGCTCCGAGAGGCGACACCCATCGAGATGGACGTCGGGCGGTGCGGCACGGAGATCTTCCTCATGCAGGCCTCCGGCGGCCTGGATGCCCGGGCGTTGCACCATCTCGACCCCGTCCAGAAGCGCTACCTCGGCAAGATCGCCGTCGCCTTGGCCGGCCTCTCCCAGTGGCGCAAGTACGACTATCCCGATCTCGAACTGATGGCCGACGGCCGCACCCAGTTCGCCTCCTTTTTCGCTATCTGCAACCTTCCCTACTACGGGGGTCGCTTTCGTCTGGCGCCAGCCGCTCGACTCGACGACCACCAGCTGCACCTGGTTCTCTTTCACGGTCGGGGCCAGGCGGAGACCCTGGGGTTCGCCCGCGATCTGGCTCTCGGCAAACACGAGGCAAGGGGCGACGTAGAAGTCCTCCGCGTCCAGGAGGTCGAGTTGAAGGCTCCACCCGGCCTCGCCCTGCAGCTGGACGGCGATGCGATGAGCTCGGCGCTGCCCATGACCGTTCGTCTGGCCGAGGAGCGGCTTCGCGTCCTGGCGCTTCCGGGCGCGGCCGGCTGAGTGAATTCTCATCGACGCCCGAACCGCTCACAGCGTTATGATGCTGACGAATTGGAGTGCTTTTCAGCCATGAAGCGAATCGAAACCGTCCAGTCACTCAAGCCCATCTTTTCGCCCCGCTCGGTGGCCGTCATCGGGGCATCGCGGAATCGCAATTCCCTCGGCTTCGCCCTGGTGCACAACCTGGTCTTTGGCCAGTTCAATGGCGCCATCTTCCCGGTCAATCCCCACGCCAGCAACATCCACTCGCTCAAGGCCTACAAAAGCGTGGGCGACATCCCCGACCCGGTGGACCTGGCGGTCGTCATGGTCCCCAGGGCGCTGGTCATGGCAGTGGTCGAGGAGTGCCTCGAGAAGGAGATCAAGGGTCTGGTAGTCATCACCGCCGGCTACTCAGAGACAGGGGCGGAAGGCCTCGCGCTCGAACGCGAGCTTCGGGCCAAGGTGCGCGAGGGTGGAGCCCGCATGATCGGCCCCAACTGCATGGGCGTCATTAACACCGACCCGGAGGTGCGGCTCGACGCCACCTTCTCACCCACTCCGGCTCGGCGAGGCTCCATTGGTTTCGTCAGCCAGTCGGGAGCACTGGGAGTGGCCATTCTCAACGCGGCTGCCGATTTGGGGCTGGGGCTCACCCAGTTCGTCTCCATGGGAAACAAAGCCGATGTCTCGGGCAACGACCTGGTGGAATTCTGGGAGGACGACCCTGACACGAAGGTCATCTGCATGTACCTGGAGTCGTTCGGGAATCCGCGTCGCTTTCCCCAGATCGCCAAGCGGGTCAGCCGCAAGAAGCCCATCCTGATCGTCAAGTCGGGTCGCACTGCCGAGGGAGCACGTGCTGCCTCCAGCCACACCGGGGCCATCGCCGGGGCCGACGTGCCCGTGTCAGCCTTCCTCGAGCAATGTGGGGTGCTGCGCGCCAACACCATCGAGGAGCTCTTCGCCATTGCCAAGGCCCTCGACCGCTGCCCGCTGTCGCCGGGCAAGCGAGTGGCCATCCTGACCAACGCCGGCGGCCCGGCCATCATGGCGACCGATGCCTGCGTCAACTTGGGCCTCGAGATCGCCGAGCTGAACCCGTCGACGCTCGAGGCCCTGGCGGCCTTCCTGCCGCCCGAAGCCAGCATCGCCAACCCGATCGACATGATCGCTTCCGCCACTCCTGAGGGCTACTCCAAGGCGCTGCACGCCATTCTGGCGGACGAACGGGTCGACATGGTGATGGTCATCAACGTCCGGCCACTGCTCACCAACCCCATCGACGTCATGCGGGAGGTTGGTGAAGCGATAAAGAGACAGAAGAAGCCGGTAGTCGCCGTGATGATGGCCACCGAGGAGTTTCACGACGAGGTCCGGAAGCGCACCGATCTGCCGCCGGTCTACGAGTTTCCCGAATCGGCTGCACGAGCGCTGGCCCAGCTCTATCGCTACTCGGCCTTCCGGCAACGTCCGGCAGACGAGCCCATTCCGCAGTTCGACGTCGACGACGAGACGGTAGCCGAGATCCTGGCGCAGCAAGGCGAAGGGTACCTGCCCGACGGACTCGCCTTGAGGGTGCTCGAGCTCTACGGCATACCAGTTGCCAAATGGCGAGAAGTTACCGGCGGCGTCGACGCCTCTGTAGCGGCAGAAGGGATCGGCTACCCGGTGGTGGTCAAGGCTGTCGGACCTGGGCTCGAGCACAAGAGCGACCTCGGCGCGGTGAAGATCGACCTGCGCAGCTCCAGCGAGCTCGAGAAGGCCATACAAGAGATCCGCAGCGCGCTCGGCAGCGCCGGCGTCGAGAGCGAACGGTTTCTTCTACAGGAGCTGGGTCGTGGTGGCCACGAGGTCATTTTCGGCATCACGACCGACGCTCGATTCGGTCCTCTCCTCATGTTCGGCCTGGGGGGCAAGTACGTGGAGGTACTGCGCGACGTGCGCTTCGGTGTGCCGCCCCTGACACCCCAAGAAGCCCGCGAGATGATCCGGGGTATTC
>Ga0316192_10000044_pt1 | contig 69460 bp, 66 predicted proteins | sample MerIslwburrow_MG_FD_204931 | JGI IMG/M metagenome (GOLD analysis project Ga0316192, IMG submission 204931) | Coastal sediment microbial communities from Maine, United States - Merrow Island worm burrow | ecosystem: Environmental > Aquatic > Marine > Coastal > Sediment | place: USA: Maine...
CTTAGGTGATCAATTCGGGGAATTGTCCCTGGAGAAGGTGTAATTCGATGGATCTTTTCTTAGATATTCTCTGGATACTTATAAAGATCGTAGCCATTGTGCTGCCGCTCATGCTTTGCGTTGCCTATTACACTTTGGCAGAGCGCAAAGTTATCAGTTATATGCAGGTGCGTATCGGCCCTAACCGGGTTGGCCCTAGAGGATCACTTCAGCCTATAGCAGATGCCGTAAAGCTCATGTTCAAGGAGATAATCCTCCCAACATCAGCCAATAAAACACTGTTTTTGATTGCACCCATGCTTTCAATTGGGCCTGCTCTTGCTGCCTGGGCTGTATTTCCATTCAATGAGGGTGTGGTTTTAGCTGATATCAATGCAGGCCTCTTATACCTTTTAGCGCTGACTTCGATTGGTGTCTATGGGGTTATTATTGCGGGTTGGGCATCCAACTCAAAATATGCTTTTTTGAGTGCTGTAAGGTTAGGTGCGCAGGTTGTTGCCTACGAAATTGCAATGGGTTTTGCTTTGGTTGTTGTCTTGATTGCATCCGGTAGCTTGAATCTTGGTGAAATCGTCATGGCACAACAGGGCAACTGGGGACTCTTTAATTGGTTCTGGTTGCCGCTATTCCCAATCTTCATTATTTACTTCGTCTCTGGTGTTGCTGAGACAAACCGTGCGCCATTTGATGTAGCCGAAGGTGAATCAGAGATCGTTGCTGGCTTCCATGTTGAATACTCAGGTATGACCTTTGCAGTGTTCTTCCTGGCTGAATATGCCAACATGATTTTGATCTCTGCACTGACTGCAATCATGTTTCTTGGTGGCTGGCTATCTCCATTCCATGGAATACCAGTGCTCGGTACTATTTTTGATCTGATCCCAGGGTTTATCTGGCTGCTGTTGAAAACCTTGGTTGTGGCCTTCCTATTCCTCTGGTTCCGCGCGACATTTCCACGCTATCGGTATGACCAGATTATGCGTCTAGGTTGGAAGATATTCATCCCCATTACCATCGTCTGGATTGTGATAGCGGGTTTTGCTGTAGTTGTTTAAATAAGAGCGAAATAATTGATGAAGGTTTTTATAGACTACATTCGGAGCCTGTTTCTTCTTGAACTGCTGAAGGGTTTGCAGTTAACGGGGCGTTATCTGTGCGAGAAGAAGTTCACGCTACAGTACCCTGAAGAGAGAGCTCCACTGTCACCTCGTTTTCGTGGGCTGCATGCGCAACGGCGCTATGATAGTGGTGAGGAGCGTTGCATTGCTTGTAAGTTGTGTGAAGCAACCTGTCCAGCATTGGCAATCACTATTGAGGCTGCCCCTCGTGATGACGGTTCGCGCCGTACCACACGTTATGAAATCGATCTCTTTAAATGTATTTTCTGTGGCTATTGTGAAGAGTCATGCCCAGTGGATGCGATTGTAGAGTCGCGTGTTTATGAATACTGTTTTGAAAATAAGGGCGAAAATATTATGACCAAAGAGCAGCTGCTTGCTCATGGTGATAAGTATGAAGTTCAGCTCGCTAAAGACCTTGAGGCTCAGGCTCCCTATCGTTGATAGGCAACCTGAAATAGCTACGATAAGTAAGAAAACCGTCTGGAATAAGCAATGACGTTCGAAAAATTTCTTTTTTATGTATTTGCCACGATTCTGGTGCTGTCAGCCACTATGGTGATCACCCGTCGCAATCCCGTGCATTCTGCGCTGTTCCTAGTGCTGGCGTTCTTTACCAGTGCGTTTTTATGGATGCTGCTCGAAGCAGAATTTCTCGCAATTGTGCTGGTGCTCGTGTACGTCGGTGCAGTGATGGTGCTCTTCCTATTCGTGGTTATGATGCTTGATACCGATCTTGCGGCAATGCGGGCAGGTTTTGTCAAAATGCTCCCAGTCGGCTTGGTTGTAGCTGGTCTCATGGCCTTTGAGATGTTCCTCGTTGTTGGACCAAAATATTTTGGCTTAGATAAATTCGCCATGCCTGCACCGCATCCGGCTGATTACAGCAATACAGAAGAGTTAGGCGAAGTACTGTATACGGTTTATATGTATCCCGTTGAAGTAGCCTCAGTAATTCTGCTTGTTGGAATTATCGCTGCTATCGGCTTAACGATGCGTAAGCGTCCAGATAATAAATCTCTTGATCCATCAGTGCAGGTGAGGGTCACAAAAGGTCCAGATCGCATCCGGATGATAAAGATGGAATCTGAAATTAAACAGGAGGCGAAATGATCGCACTCTCCGACTATTTAACACTGGGCGCGATTCTTTTTTCGTTAAGTGTTGCAGGGATATTCTTAAACCGTAAAAACATAATCATTATTCTCATGTGTGTAGAATTGATGCTTTTAGCGGTTAATATGAATTTCGTTGCTTTCTCAAGATTTCTGGATGATTCTGCTGGACAGGTATTTGTCTTTTTTATTCTGACTGTTGCCGCAGCAGAAGCAGCTATTGGGTTAGCTATTTTGGTGGTTTTATTCCGTAATAGACGCACAATTAATGTGGCGGATCTCGATACCCTCAAAGGGTAACGGCTTACTCCTGACTTAAATATAGAAGAAGCAAACTATGGAAAAGATTTATCTTGCCATTGCCTTTACCCCTCTGATCGGCGCAATTATCGCTGGGTTCTGGGGCGCTAAAATAGGCCGAGCTGGTGCGCATTGGGTAACAAGTGTGGGCGTCGGCATATCCGCCTTTCTTTCTATTATTGTCTTACTGGGTTTTATCACTGGATACCGAGAGGTATTCAATGGTGCGGTTTATACATGGATGGTCAGTGACGGAATCACCTTTGAGGTTGGTTTTCTGGTAGACCCGCTTACAGCGATGATGATGACAGTTGTCACATTCGTATCATTGTGCGTACATATCTACACCATTGGCTATATGGCTCATGACGAGGAAAATTGGCCAGATGGCAGTAAGGCAGGTACCAACAGCTACCAGCGTTTTTTCAGCTACATCTCTCTGTTTACCTTTTCGATGTTGTTATTGGTTATGTCCAATAACTTTATGCAGCTGTTTTTTGGCTGGGAAGCAGTAGGGCTCGTTTCATATCTGCTTATCGGATTCTGGTCCACCCGCGAGACCGCTGTTTTTGCAAACATGAAGGCTTTTCTCGTCAACCGTGTCGGAGACTTTGGCTTTCTGCTCGGTATTGCAGCGGTTGCAATGTATTTCAATACGGTTGATTACGCAGAGGTTTTTGCAAAAGCCCCTGAGTTTGCAAATACGCAGATACAAATCTGGGGAGATGAATCCTGGTCCTTGATGACAGTGATTTGTATTTTGCTTTTTGTTGGCGCGATGGGTAAGTCTGCTCAAGTTCCTCTGCATGTCTGGCTTCCAGATTCAATGGAAGGTCCAACACCTATCTCAGCCCTTATCCACGCTGCGACAATGGTAACGGCAGGCATCTTTATGGTGGCTCGTATGTCACCATTGTATGAGCTGTCTGAGACTGCACTGAGCTTTATTCTAATCATAGGTGCGACAACCGCATTCTTTACCGGTCTGATTGGCTTGGTACAGAATGACATCAAACGCGTCGTTGCCTATTCAACGCTTTCCCAGCTGGGTTACATGACTGTTGCTCTGGGTGCATCTGCCTACGCCGCTGGCATTTTTCATCTGATGACACATGCATTCTTCAAGGCTTTGCTGTTCTTAGCAGCAGGTTCTGTAATCATCGGTATGCATCATGATCAGGACATGCGCAATATGGGCGGGCTGAAGAAATATATGCCTATCACATATTGGACCTCCCTCATCGGTTCACTTGCGCTGATTGGTTTGCCTGGATTTTCTGGCTTCTTCTCAAAGGACTCCATTATTGAGGCTGTGCATCACTCACAGATTCCTGGTGCGAGTTACGCTTACTTGATGGTGATTCTTGGCGTATTTGTGACAGCGCTCTATAGCTTTCGTATGTTCTTCATGGTTTTCCATGGGGAAGAGAGAATGGATGAACATACCAAGCATCACCTACATGAGTCGCCAAAGGTTGTTACTGTCCCGCTAATCATGCTGGCTGTTCCATCAGTTTTGATTGGTGGAATGACGATAAGCGGTGTGGTCTTTGGTGACTGGTTTAAAGATGTAATCTATGTGGCTCCTGCACATGATGTGCTTAGCCAAATCGGATTCCATGGCACTATAGGCTTTTTCTTCCATGGTCTGTTCGGCTTGCCGACGATGCTTGCAGCTGCGGGCGTTGGTGTTGCTTACTTGATCTACATGAAGAACCCTGAAATTGCCGGTAAGATTAAATGTATTGCCTCTCCGTTATATACATTGCTCGATAAAAAATATTTCTTTGACGAGCTGTATCAAACGGTTTTTGCTGGTGGTAGTAGATTACTGGGTAAGGTTTTGTGGAAAGCGGGTGATCAGACTCTGATTGATGGGTTGATTGTTAACGGATCAGCGCGGTCAGTTGGATTCCTTGCCGGGATTATTCGCCATATTCAAACCGGTTACCTTTATCACTACGCATTTGCAATGATTCTTGGCCTGCTCTTACTGCTGGCTCTGTTTGTCAATTAAGAATATATATACATAAGGTAGGACGCTTCGCATGACTGCTGACTGGCCAATTCTGAGCTTGACCACATGGCTGCCGATAATCGGCGGTGCACTGCTGCTCGCAATCGGAGATAAATCTTCCAGCGCTTCCCGTTGGATTGCTCTGGCAACCGCTATTCTGACCTTTGTTATAAGCCTTGCTTTGTATTGCGGATTTGATTCAAGCACTGCCCAGATGCAATTTGTTGAGCGCGCACCCTGGATACCTGTTTTTAATGTTGAATACTATCTTGGTGTAGATGGTATCTCTATGCCGCTTATAATACTGACTACCTTTATCACGGTTTTTGTGGTCATTGCCGGCTGGGAAGTTATTCAATATAAGCCAGGCATGTATATGGCAGCCTTCTTGATTATGGAAGGTGTTATGGTCGGTGTCTTTTCCGCACTTGATGCAATGCTTTTCTATGTTTTTTGGGAAGCGATGTTGATTCCAATGTTTCTTATCATTGGTATCTGGGGCGGGCCTAACCGCGTTTACGCAACCATTAAGTTCTTCCTATACACCTTCTTTGGTTCGGTGTTTATGTTGGTCGCATTGATCTACATGTACTTTCAGTCCGGTAGCATGGAAATACTGGCCTTTCATGATCTTAAGCTTGGGCTTAACGAGCAGATCCTGATCTTTATCGCCTTTTTACTTGCTTTTGCAGTTAAGGTTCCAATGTGGCCCGTACATACATGGCTTCCCGATGCGCACGTTGAAGCACCAACTGGTGGCTCCGTAATTCTTGCTGCAATCATGCTTAAGATCGGCGGCTATGGCTTCTTGCGTTTCAGCATGCCAATTGCCCCAGATGCAAGCCAACACCTTGACTGGTTGGTTATCACAATGTCTCTGATTGCTGTTGTATATATTGGCTTTGTTGCGCTAGTACAGCAGGACATGAAAAAACTGATTGCCTATTCATCAATTGCGCATATGGGTTTTGTAACGCTTGGTTTCTTTATAGTTTTCCGTATCGCTGCAAATTCAGATGCCACTGGCGGCGCTATTCTTGGCATCGAAGGTGGAATGGTGCAAATGGTTTCACATGGATTCATCTCAGCTGCCATGTTCCTATGCGTAGGTGTTTTATACGATCGGATGCATAGCCGTCAGATTTCTGATTACGGTGGTGTGATACACACAATGCCAGTGTTTGGCGCTTTTATGGTTTTCTTCGCGATGTCTAACGCAGGTCTACCTGGAACATCAGGCTTTGTTGGCGAGTTTATGGTTATCTTGGCAAGTTTTAGAGCCAATTTCTGGTTTGCCTTTCTCGGTGCAACAACCCTGATCGTTGGCGCTGCTTATACGTTGTGGATGGTAAAGCGTGTCATGTTTGGTAATGTGGCTAACGATAATGTTCGGCAGTTGCAAGACATTAACGGTCGCGAGTTTATTGTTTTAGGTTCTTTAGCTGTTGCCGTATTGGTACTGGGGCTTTGGCCAGCACCATTGATTGAGGTGATGGATATCTCCATCGTGAACCTGCTCGAGCACATCAAAGTATCAAAACTTTGATCCAGATAGATAACATACTGATTTCGGAATTTATCAATGCAATTTGAAGCGTCCAACATGATAGCGGTTGCTCCTGAGCTATTTATACTCACTTTAGCCTGCCTTGTTCTTGTGGTTGATCTTTTTTTACAAGATGAACAGCGAATCGTTACATATGCGATTACACAGCTTGGCCTATTGTTTGCAATTTTTCTAACGCTCAGTGCTGACCAGACTGGTGTCCAGATTGCTTTCGATGGAAGCTACATCCGTGATGGCATGAGTGATGTTCTCAAGGTCTCTATCTTTATTATTACAATGGGTGCCTTTGTCTATGCAAAAGAATACCTTCAAGAGCATAAGCTGTTTAAAGGCGAATATTACGTATTAGGGTTGTTTGCTGTATTGGGCATGATGGTTATGGTTTCATCCCAGAGCTTCCTTACTGCATATCTTGGTCTTGAGTTGCTTTCATTGTCTCTTTACGCACTTGTTGCCTTTGATCGGGATTCAAAAACCGGTTCAGAAGCTGCAATGAAATATTTTGTGTTGGGTGCTATTGCATCGGGCATGCTTCTGTACGGTATGTCGATGATTTATGGTGCTACAGGTGCGCTGAATTTTGGGCCAGTTACTGCAGCACTTGCCGGAACCGGCATGGAAAATACCGTTCTTGTTTTTGGCTTGGTGTTTGTTGTTATTGGCTTGGCATTCAAATTGGGCGCAGTCCCTTTCCACATGTGGATGCCAGATGTTTATCACGGCGCCCCAACTCCAGTAGCGCAGTTCATAGGTAGTGCACCTAAAATCGCAGCCTTTGCATTGGCGATGAGACTGTTGGTAGATGGAATGATGCCGCTTCAGTCAGATTGGCAACCAATGCTGATAATTCTTGCTGTTCTCTCTATGGCTTTGGGTAATGTAATTGCGGTAGCCCAGACCAATATCAAACGCATGCTCGCCTATTCAACCATCTCACATGTTGGTTTTATTATGATGGGAATTTTAGCTGGCACTGCAGAAGGCTATTCTGCCTCGATGTTCTACGCCATTATCTATGCGGTAACCTCACTGGGTGGCTTCGGTATTGTTATTTTGTTGAGTAGAAAAGGGTTTGAGGCAGAGAATCTTGACGATTACAAAGGGCTTCATCAGCGCAGCCCATGGTTTGCAGCAATGATGATGTTGTTCATGTTCTCTATGGCGGGTGTTCCTCCAACAGTTGGCTTCTGGGCAAAACTTTTTGTCTTGGATGCGGTTGTTAGCGTTGGCCTCACCTGGGTTGCACTGGTTGGTGTTTTCTTCTCTATTATCGGCGCGTTCTACTACATTCGAATCATCAAGCTTATGTACTTTGATAAGCCTGTTGGTGATGCTGAAGTAGTCACAGCAAATCTCGACACTCAAGTCGTTCTCTCAGTAAACGGTGTTATGATGCTCGTACTAGGTATTCTCCCGGCATCACTTCTTGCCGTTTGCGTTAAGGCCATAGGAAACTAGAGCCGTATCCTCAGAAAGCAACCTCATTCAGAAATTGCATTGCAAGATGCAGAAGTGAGTTTGGTTTGTGGCAGAAGATTTACCTGGTCTGCAATATAGATCTGCTCGTCAACTGACTTTCTTAGTAAGCTTCCAGCTTAAGACTATCAAGCTCAAAAGGCTGTAGTTGAGAGCTGGTTATAAAGCGCTCCTACAATGGCCGATGTGTGTAAGAAGTGCATGCCTTGGCTTCCACGTTTAACATTGTCCTAAGGCGCGTTAGTTGAATTCAAGCTAATCTTAGGCAGGTTTCATCTCTAAACCGATTCATAACTTTGCAATATTTGAATTCAGGTTTGGTATTGAAATTCCTGTCCCGCTAGGACTAGATCATAAAAGCAATGAGAGCGCCGCCAAGCAGCAGTCTATAGATTACAAAGGGCAACATGCCAATGCGTTCTACAAAACGTAAGAAGAAGTGTATGCATGTGTAAGCGGCAAAGAAGGAGAGAACAATGCCTAGGAATAGGGTGTTCCAATCCACAGCCTGACCACTTTGCAGTAAATCCAATGTGGCCAGCGCGCCCGACATAATAATAGTTGGAATTGCGAGTAGGAAAGAGAAACGAGATGCCGCTTCTCGTGTAAGTCCCAACATTAATCCTGCCGTCATGGTAATGCCTGAGCGGGAAGTTCCGGGGATGATTGCCAGCACCTGAAACAGTCCGATGATCAATCCATCACGCCAGCTTAGTTGATGCTCATTACGTTGGTGTTTACCGCGCATGTCTACCCAGAGCAGCAGCAACCCAAAGAGAATAGTGGTTGTGGCAATTACCGCAGTTGTTCGCAGGTCACTTTCGACAAAAGATTTGAAGAGTCCGCCAAATATCACAATAGGGACTGTTGCAAGCGCGATTAGCCAGACCATGCGGGAGTTTTCGGTTGTTTGCCCATTGGTTCCGAATGATCCAAAAAATTCAGTAACCATTAGCCACAGATCCCGGCGCATGTAGCTGATGATTGCTGCAAGTGATCCCAAGTGAACGGCGATATCAAAAGCAAGCCCCTGGTCAGCGAATTCAAGAATTTTAGGGGTCAGGATCAGATGTGCTGAGCTGGAAATAGGCAGGAACTCGGTCAGTCCTTGCACTATAGCCAGGATAAAGATATGAATTGTTTCCATTAAAAGTCAGATTTCTCTGTGAAGGGTGGAGCTTGGTCAGCAATTACTATTCTGACTTTGAAGAGAGCTTTTGCTCCCAGGCCAGTGATGTTTGAACAATAGTATCCAGATTGTCGTATTGTGGCTCCCAGCCTAATTCCTTGCGGATACGATCAGCACCAGCAATTAGCCGTGGTGGGTCGCCAGCCCGGCGCCCCTCTTCGAGTATGTTGAGCGGTTTGCCAGCGGCTCGTTCTACTGCATCCAGTACCTCACGTACGGAGTAACCATGCCCATAACCACAGTTTAAAGTGGTAGAGTTCCCGCCATTGCGCAGATAGTTCAGTGCATGCAGATGTGCGGCGGCTAAGTCCTCAACATGAATGTAGTCACGGACACCCGTGCCATCTGGGGTAGGGTAGTCGGTGCCAAAGATAGAAATGGCCTCGCGTTTGCCAAGGGCAGCTTCACAGGCGACCTTGGTTAAAAGCGTAGCGTTGGCTGTTGATTGTCCAATACGACCTTCTGGATCGCTCCCTGCTACATTGAAGTAGCGCAATGCAACATGCTTAAGATCAGTTGCTGCAGAAAGATCTCGCAGCATCCATTCACTCATTAGCTTGGATGTACCGTATGGGTTAATAGGGGCGGTGGCTGTATCCTCCCAGGCTTTGTCAACTTCAGGCATGCCATAGACGGCAGCTGTAGAGGAGAAGATGAAGTGTTTAACTCCGGCTTCCTGACAGCACTCCAGAAGATTGCGTGTGGCACAAGTATTATTGGCGTAATATTTCAGTGGGTTTGAAACAGATTCAGGAACGATGGTGTGAGCGGCAAAATGCAGAACAGACTCAACATTGTAATCACGAAGAATCTGGCTGACCAATGTCTTGTCGCCCGTATTTCCTTCGATAAACTCGCCATAGAGAACAGCGTCTCTAAATCCGGTGGAGAGATTATCTAGCGTTATGACCTGTTCGCCTGCTTCGCCTAACTGTCGTAGGGTGTGGCTGCCAATGTACCCGGCACCGCCGGTAACAAGTACACTTTTTTTACTCACAATTTATTCCTTTTATTATTGTCGTGACTGCTGAATGAATCGGCGACATATGATACCTATCTATCTTATACAGGTCATTCAAATAGATAAATTTGCCACTCCTCAAAAGGCGGAGGCGAGTCTTCCATTACCACTGCGGCCATATAACCCTCTTCCGGGATAAAATGTGTGGCCTGTAGCTCCGCATCCCGCGTTGGATTATGGTCGCTGAAGATGCCATTGCCGATAGCTTTCATGCGTGCCTCATATTCCGTCCAATGGAAGAAGAAGGCTTCAGCCAGGGCAGATCCATCAAGCTGTGAGAGTTCCTGCTGAATTGTTGTATCGAATATCCGGCGTGCCAGAGCTTGGAAGTTGGGTTTATCTCTAACACGTTCCAGGTCAATGCCAATGGCGGCTTCCCGTGAAACGCCCAGAAGTGCCATGTTACCTGTGTGACTGATATTGAAGGTGAGCACAGAGGCGGGAGAGGCAATAAAGGGCTTGCCCTGAGGACCATAAACAAATACGAGATCTTCCGGAGGGGTTGCCAGATAACATCCCAGCAGCAGTCGCATTGATCCTCGAGCTTTAATAAAACGGTTACGATCCTGTTCGCTGTGGAAACGTTGTGCGCGTGCCTGCTCATCTTCTGAGAGTACAGTTATCATTTCTTCATCGGTCTCATCGAGATCAATGCGCCAAAGATGCAGTTGTTTGGCATTTGGTACAGATAATTCAGTTGGAGCGGCCCAGTTTTTGATATGGTGCATAGCAGAACCTTAATTATGGTGAACTTTTTTGACAGTTAAAATTATTCGAAACGTCTTTGATGAGGATGAGTCTACCTTACCAGATGATATGCACCCAGTGCTAAAGCGGGTTTTCACCGCACGTGGCATTAAATCTGAATCTGAATTAGAACTGGGTCTGGATCGGTTGCTGCCTGTTGCAACCCTCTCTGGTGCACAGGATGCGGCCAAGCTATTGCACCAAATATTGGATCAAGCTGGCCGAATCCTGATTGTGGGTGACTTTGATGCGGATGGAGCCACCAGCTGCGCTTTGGCTGTGCGGGCATTAAAAATGATGGGTGCCGAGGAGGTTGATTATCTGGTGCCCAACCGATTTGAATATGGCTATGGTCTCTCACCTGAGATTGTAAATGAGGCACTAAAGTTAAAGCCTGATCTGCTGGTCACTGTCGACAACGGCATCTCCAGCATAAAGGGGGTGGAGGCGGCTAACGCAGCCAGTGTGCCGGTATTGATTACAGATCACCATCTTCCGGGTGATGAGTTGCCTGCGGCTGCGGTATTGGTTAATCCGCAACTTCCTGGCGATCAATTTCCAAGTAAAAATCTTGCAGGTGTTGGGGTGATCTTTTATGTCATGCTGGCGCTTCGCTCTCATTTGCGATCTCTGGATTGGTTTAGTCAGAAGGGTTTGGCAGAGCCTAATTTAGCAGAACTGCTGGATTTAGTTGCGCTCGGTACAGTAGCGGATGTTGTCCCGCTGGATCACAATAATCGCATTATGGTGCACCAGGGTTTACAGCGAATCAGGGCTGGAAGAGGTTGTGCTGGCATTAATGCCATTATTGAAGTGGCTAATCGTACACAAAACCAGCTGTCGGCTACTGACCTGGGTTTTGCTGTTGCACCCCGGCTGAATGCGGCAGGACGCCTGGATGATATATCACTGGGCATTGAATGCCTGTTGACGGATAACCCCCAAGCAGCCCGGACAATGGCAAGTCAGCTGAACGATTTGAATCACACCCGACGCCATATCGAAGGGGAGATGGTGGATCAGGCTATGGCAGGGTTGTCTGATCTTCTGGAACAGGATGAGAGTGAGCTGCCGATTGGTCTCTGTGTCTATCGCCAGGATTGGCATCAGGGGGTAGTCGGCATTCTGGCTTCCCGAATTCGAGAGCACTTTCATCGCCCGGTGATTGGGTTTGCACCATCTCAGGATGGTCTTATAAAAGGCTCAGCCCGTTCGGTTTCAGGGATTCATCTACGGGATATCCTGGCCAGCGTAGATGTAAAACATCCGGGGATGATCGTGCGCTTTGGAGGGCACGCCATGGCGGCAGGATTAACGCTGCATGCAGACCAATTTGAGCCATTTAGCCATGCGTTTGATTTGGAGGTGCAGCAGCATTTGGGCGCAGATGATCTGTTCGATGTCATTCATTCTGATGGAGAGCTACAACCGGAAGAACTTAACCTTGAGCTGGCAGAGATTTTACGCACAGCCAGCCCTTGGGGGCAGGGATTTCAAGAACCCCGGTTTGACGGTGAGTTTAATATTCTGGAGCAGCGTATTGTAGGTGAACGACATCTAAAACTGACGTTGTCACCTGATGGTGCAGATCTGCCAGTTTCTGCTATTGCCTTCAATCAAAAAGAGAGTCCTGCGGATTCTAAAAAAGCCTATATTGCTTACCGTCTGGATGTTAATCAATTTCGTGGTGTGCGATCAGTTCAATTGGTTATTGAATCAATCAAATTTGCTGATTATTAAATTAATGAGAATCGCATTCTTCAACTATACTTGTTGGCAAAATGTGTCTGGCCAGTAACAATATGACGCACCGGTTGAGAATAGAACATGAGAGCTTTTTACGGATGATAAAAACAAAACAGCGCCCTATTCATCTTGATCTTCGGCGTATTCGAATGCCGATTAATGCGATTACCTCCATTGGTCACCGAATCAGCGGAGTTCTTATTTTTTTACTTATGCCAGCAGGCATCTTTTTGCTTGATCTCTCTTTGATGAGTCCGGAGGGTTTTGCCACAGTGGCAGCCGTGTTTGATTCGTTTTTGGGTAAAGCTATTCTGCTGTTATTGATGTGGGCATTCGTTCATCATCTATTGGCAGGCTTGCGTTGTATTAGTATTGATGTTGATTGCGGTGTAGAAAAACCTTTTTTTCTCAAAACTGCACGCATTGTTTTATTGGCAGCATTCCCTGTTGCGCTTCTACTTTGGACAGCGTTATGAGCGGTCGTCGTGTATCAGGTATGCAGGCCTGGGTATTGCAGCGCATTACGGGTATCTACTTGGCGCTGTACATTACCTACATGATAGGTTTCTTTATCTTTACCCCGCCAACCTCGCATGATGCCTGGCAGCTTTGGGTTATGCAGCCGCATGTCAGTATGGCCATGCTGCTTTTTTTTGGCTCGATTCTGTTTCATGCCTGGGTTGGTATCCGTAATATTTTGATTGATTACATTCATCCCTTTGGCTTACGCCTGACATTGTTAATACTGGTGGGACTGGGATTGGCCGCCTGTGGAGTATGGAGCCTGGAGGTTGTGATGTCGGCGCGTATCGCCTGATATTAGCTCATATTCCTCACTAGGCGGATTGAAAAAACTGAGAATTTTATGAAATGCAACATACTAGGTCGCATAACTGATGGCAGTTAATTTACAGTGAAAAATGTGAGCTAAAGAAAATAATATGAATATTCCGATTAGACGATTTGATACATTGATTCTTGGTGCAGGTGGCGGTGGGTTACGTGCTGCGCTACAGCTTGCTCGTGCTGATGCTCATGTGGCGGTAGTCTCCAAGGTTTTCCCAACACGCTCGCACACAGTGGCAGCGCAGGGTGGTGTCAATGCCGCATTAGCCAACGTCACGCCAGATAACTGGCACTGGCATATGTACGATACCGTTAAAGGCAGTGATTACCTGGGTGACCAGGATGCTATTGAGTACATGTGCCGGGCTGCATCCCATCTTGTTTATGAGCTTGAGCATGCGGGTGTCCCTTTTTCCCGGCTGGATAGCGGCCGGATTTATCAACGCCCCTTTGGTGGTCAGAGTCGTGATTTTGGTGGCGCACAGGCAACCCGCACTTGTGCAGCTGCCGATCGTACTGGTCATGCCATCCTGCATACGCTCTATCAACAGAATGTCCGGGCGCGCACTAATTTTTTCGATGAATATTTTGCCGTGGATTTTATTCATGATGATGAAGGCACAGTGCTTGGTGCGCTGACCATGGATATCGCTACGGGCGAGCTGCTGGTTATTGAAGCCAAAACCATATTGATTGCTACCGGTGGCTGTGGGCAGCTCTATCGTACAACGACCAATGCCCATATCAATACCGGTGATGGCATGGGTATGGCACTACGTGCTGGCATCCCTTTACAGGATATGGAATTTTTTCAATTTCATCCAACAGGCATTGCCGGAAAGGGTATGTTGATTACTGAAGGCGCTCGCGGTGAAGGCGGCTACCTTGTTAATAAAGATGGTGAGCGCTTTATGGAGCGCTATGCGCCAAACGTAAAAGATCTGGCTAGCCGTGATGTGGTCAGCCGGGCAATCTCCGTCGAAGTTAGAGAGGGGCGTGGCTGCGGGCCAAATGCAGACCATGTGATGCTTAAGTTGGATCATTTAGGTTCTGACATCGTAGCCAAGCGTCTACCCGGTATTCGCGATACCTGTAAAACCTTTATGCACCTGGATCCTGTCGATACCCCCATTCCTGTCTTTCCAACCGCACACTATGTGATGGGTGGCATCCCCACAGACAGATTTGGTCGCGTGGTTAAACCCAGTGGGAATGCGCCAGAGGAGGTTATTCCCGGTCTCTATGCTGCGGGTGAATGCGCCTGCGTCTCTGTCCATGGGGCTAACCGATTGGGTGGTAATTCACTGCTGGATATTCTGGTCTTTGGTCGTGCAGCTGCAAATGACATTCTTGGCTTTCTGAAAAAGAACCGTTATCACCGCCCACCGAATCAGGATGGTATCGATAAAGCCTATGAACGGTTTGCGCGCTGGGAAAAGACGGGCGACGGTGAAAGTGTGCAATCAGTGCGAGCAGATCTCAAAAAGGCGATGGAAGACCACTGTGGCGTATTCCGCACCGAAGCGATCATGCAGGAAGGTGTAGAGGCTATACGAGCCATACGGGCCCGTATACCTGATGTCCGCCTTCAAGACCAATCAAAGGTATTCAATACAGCCCGGGTTGAGGCGCTGGAGCTTGAGAATCTTGCTGACATTGCCATGGCAACAATGCGATCAGCCGAGGCGCGCCAAGAGAGCAGGGGTGCTCACTCCAGAATAGATTATCCTGACCGTGATGATGCTCACTGGATGAAGCACAGTCTCTACTCACTTGAAGATGACACACTGGATTATAAGCCTGTACGAACCAAGCCCATGTCTGTCGAAACCTTTCCGCCAAAGAAACGAGTTTATTGATAGTGCCCCATTCGGCCATATGGATCTAGAAACGACAAATGAGATTTAAAATACACCGTTACAATCCAGATGTTGATGAAAAGCCTTACATGCAGGACTTTGTGCTAGAGCATGTCAGACCAGGCATGATGTTACGTGAGGCATTGATTGAGCTAAAGAACCAGGATGAAACACTTACCTTCCGGCACTCCTGTGGTGAAGGGGTTTGTGGCTCCGATGGTATGAATATCAATGGACTGAATGGACTGGCATGTATCACTCCACTCGAGACATTAACAGAGCCGGTAGAGGTTCGTCCCTTTCCTGGTGTGCCAATTATTCGTGACCTTGTCGTGGATATGAGTGGCTTTTATAAACAGTATCACTCTGTAAAACCTTTCCTCATTCGCTATGACCCTGAGCCGGAGGTTGAGAATCTTCAATCACCTGAAGATCGGGATAAACTTGACGGCCTCTATGAGTGCATACTCTGTGGCTGCTGCTCAACAGCGTGCCCTTCATTCTGGTGGAACCCTGATAAATTTCCTGGCCCTGCGGCGCTATTGCAGTCCTGGCGGTTTCTTGCAGATAGCAGGGATCAGGCGATGGAAAAGCGACTGGATGAGCTGGATGGGCCCTACAAACTGTTTCGATGCCACACCATTATGAACTGTGCCTATGTTTGCCCGAAAGGCTTGAACCCAACTAAAGCAATTGGACATATCAAGGCGTTGATGTTGAAGCACTCGGTGTAAAGTTTAGATATGGTCAACTCAGAATGTCAGCCAAGTATGGACCGCCTGCGCTGGCAATGCAGACGTGGCCTGCTTGAGCTTGATTTGCTATTTGAGGCTTTTCTGAAAAATGGCTATGGTTGCTTGTCAGATGCGGACAAAGAAACTTTCAAACAGTTTCTGGAACACCAAGATCAAACATTACAAGAGTGGCTGCTAGGGAAAACTTCTCCGGAGGATGCAGCTATGCAACGCATGGTTAAGCTTATTCGAGATGCCGTCTAATACCCCTGTTTTTTGTTTAAAAGGACTGATCTCTCTTGGTTAAGGAAATCGTACCCCCATTACGCCTCACACCTGAAAAATCAACCGCACTGCTCTCATTCATACTCAGTGCTCATATAAGTGCTGCTGGTGTGGTGCTTCTTCTTCCCCTTGAGTTTTGGTTGCAGTTGATCGTTTTATTTGGAATTGCTGTTAGTCTGATTCAGGGTATTAGCACCCATGTAATATATTCCCGTGGCTCTGCGATAAGATCAGCCGAGTGGGATAGTGAAGGGGAGTGGAGATTACGTACTGTTAGCGGAAATGAGCTTACTGCTCAGCTAAAAAGTTCAAGCAATGTGCAAACATGGTTTGTCATTTTGAATTTCTCAATTAGTCCTTTTCAGCGGCATAGTTTAATACTGCTGCCGGATGCTGTAGATCCTGACCTATTACGTCGCCTCAGGGTTCGACTAAAGTTAATTGGTGGCACAGATGCTACCGTTTAAGAGTAACAACTTAGACTCGACCAGAGAAATAATGCCAGAGATTGAATTACTGAGACCCAGCAAAAAACATTACGTCCGCTTTAGCTAATTGTTAGAGTCATTTTCTTCATGCGCTTTTTTTGTGCCTGCGATTTATGGCGGGCCGTATGAGGCACCTTCGGGTGGCCGTCCCTCATGAGCGGTACTTCGAACCTTGTGCGGTCTGCCACCCTATACCGCTTCGAAGCGGTATAGGGTGGCAGTTCTCAAACTCAATCACGAGAATGCTGCTATGAAAAACCAAAACCTTTCCATTGCACCGCCCTTGGCTTTTAATGACCAGCCTGTCCATGCATTAATCACCCAAGCAGGCCGTATCTAAAGGGCACCTCTATTCTAATGCTTTTGGGGAAATAAATAGAGGTGCCCTTTAGGCTTGGCTTGTTTAACTTCCGTATTGGTTAGAGGTTTAGTGAGTTTAGCCATTTTGGCAGTACTGCTTTTGGTAGTATCGCTATGGGGCGGCGGGAATATAACTGAGCACGCAATTCATTGTTATTATAGTGATTGTTCGAACTCGAATTGCCGCAATGTTACTAATGGTGTTACTAAAAGCCAAAGTCACCTGTTAATTCTGAGGTAGTTCTCTCTAGTTGAAAAGCAAGGATTCGGTTCGGTAGTGAGACGCGGGATCGAATTCTCTGGTGCTATTCACTTTCAACCAGTTTATCAAAGTCAAAGTTGCTGTCCATGTTGTTCTCCCTTACCTGTTATATTGAGTTGCATGCCTATGCATTTGGTGGGAAATCAAAAGTTAAATTTATGGTAGAAATAAGTAGCTGAGTGATGGTTGAATGCATTCAACAATAATTGAGGTGAGTTATGGAAGGTCTAGACTACTGGCGGTTATGTGATGAATTGACAGTGATTCAGGCTGCATTGTTGATAGCGGGTGAAGACCCTTCAACATCTCAGCACTATGTTGAAGGTTGGGAGCCAGAAAAACGTCCAGTCGGCTATGAACCAGCAAAAGCTGCAGTTTCAAATGCACTAAAGCGTAAAGTAATTGAGGGTTCGCATGCCTGCCTTTTAGAGTTTGATATCAATGGACACTGCCAAGGCTCAATTGATGGTTCAATAGATATCAGTGCGTCATTAGTTGATGTTTATTCACTTCGCACATGGCTGAGTAATCGTGGCTTAAAAACAGGTTTCTTTTTTCCATCTGGATCAGAAAAGCCAGATTACCTAGATCAGAATCACCCTCGGTATGCTCCAAAATTAGCCGCTGCTGTTAATGCTTGGATGGCAGTTGGTGGTACATCGATAGAGGGTACTAGTGCAAAAAAAGTCATTGAAAAATGGATTCGTGAGCATGCCGCCGAGTTTGGGTTGACAGATACAGATGGTAATCCTGTGAATCAAGCTGTTGAAGATTGCAGTAAAGTTGCAAATTGGAATCTAGGTGGTGGTGCGCCAAAGACGCCGGGGTAAGAACCTACCCACCTTATAAATGACTGTTATTCAATATGTTTTTTGTGATACCCATACTAAACCTAACCCCCTTTTTTAACTAACCCACCCATTCACTAGCTCTTTATTACAGGCAGTTTTCTACAACATAGCTATCTATTAAAACGGTAGTTATGACATAACAATTGATAACCATGTTCTACAGAGCCTTCAGGAGGCACTAACATGGTTACCACAATTCTACGGCTTCCCGCCGTCAAAGCCCGTACTGGGTTGTCTCGTAGCTCAATCTATCTACGTATCTCAAAGGGTGAGTTTCCCTCCTCTATATCACTAGGTGACCGTGCGGTTGGCTGGGTGGAGGAAGATATTGTTCACTGGCTAGAAGAGAAGATTAAATCTAGCCGAGGTGAGTAGTTGTGCCTAAAGCATTAAACCCCAATAGAGCCAAAATCCACCGAAGTTACACAGTAGAAGAGGCGGCTGAGGTGATGGGGGTATCTAAAGGCACAGTTCGAAACTGGCTAAAGGGTGACTTATCACCTTGTGATGATAAGAAACCCATACTGATTACGGGGGACACCTTGCGCCAATTTATCCGAGCCAGAAGAACCAAGCACAAGCAGAAATGCAAGCCGTGGGAGTTCTATTGTGTACGTTGCAGAAAGCCCCAGTTCCCAGCGGGAGGCATGGCAGAGTATGAGCCACAAACAGCCACCAAAGGGCGTTTAATTGCCCTCTGTCCTGAGTGTGATGTGTGGATGAACAAATATGCCAGCCCAGCCAAATTAGAGCAGCTAGAGGGAAAACTAGAGGTCTCAATACCGAAGGCACTGAAACACATAAATGATAGGGCTTAACCCCTCCTAAACAGTGACTTTAAGCATTGAGGAAAAACAGCGATGAAATACAACCCAGAAAATGAACGAATCAAGCGTAAATACTTCACCTTCATGAAAGAGGCAAAGCGCCAAAATGAAGCCTCCATTGATGCCATAGCAAAAGCCCTGAATCGGTTTGAGGTCTACAGCCAGTTTCGAGACCTGAAAGCCTTTCATCATCAACAGGCCATCGGTTTTAAGAAGCATCTAGCCAAACAAGAGAACCAGCAAACAGGCAAAAAACTGAGCAAGGCAACCATGAATTCAACCCTTCGTCACCTGAAGGCGTTCTTTCAATGGCTCTCCATGCAGATGGGTTATAAAAGCCGAATCACCTATTCAGATGCCGAATATTTCAACCTCTCAGAAAAAGAGGTGCGAACAGCCACAGCACGACGTGAAAAGCCTGTACCCACCATAGAGCAGATAAAGCACGTCATAGCCTCAATGCCCTCAGATACCACGCTAGAGCAGCGTAACCGCGCCCTGATCGCCTTCACCCTCTTAACAGGGGCAAGAGATAGCGCCACCGCCTCAATCAAGCTCAAACATGTTGATCTAACCACAAACAGCATCTTTCAGGATGCCAGAGAGGTGAATACCAAATTCAGCAAAACCTTCACCACCTACTTCTTCCCTGTGGGTGATGAGATTCAGCAAATCCTTCATGATTGGGTGTGCTATCTCAGAGAGGGGCGGATATGGGGTAACGATGATCCTCTATTTCCTAAAACAGAGTTGAAGCAAGGTGAAAATAGAACCTTTCAGGCTTCAGGCATAAAGCGAGAACATTGGAGCACCACAAACCCAATTCGTAAGGTTTTCAGAGAGGCATTTGAGGCCGCTGGTTTACCATACTTCAACCCGCATAGCTTTAGATCAACGCTAGCAGAGCTAGGTGAGAAGATGACCCAATCCCCCGAAGAGTTCAAAGCATGGAGCCAAAACCTGGGGCATAAGAAGGTAATGACCACCTTTATGAGTTATGGAGAGGTTCAATCAAGGCGGCAAGCTGAGATTATTAAGCAGCTTGGGTTGCCACGTGAACCTGTTAATCAGGCAATAAATGTAGATGAATTTGCTGATTTGGTAGCAAGTAAGATGAGGGGGTAAATTAGATTTGTAGCAGGGAATGCTATTTAATCGGGTTTAGTGAAGTGCTGTTTTAACCCTAAGCAGAGGTTTCTCTCCCTGCTTTGCTGCTTTAATCGGTCATAAGTTGATCTCCTCTGTATACTGAAGGCCAATTAAATGCACCGTTGCCAGCGATTGATCGCAAAGGCTCTACCTAAGTAATTGAATGAATAAAGAAAAACTAACCCTCTCCCAGCTAGAACAATACCTTTCCAAAGCCGCCTGGATCTTAAAAGGTCCGGTCGATGCCTCTGATTTTAAGGTGTACATATTCCCACTGCTGTTTTTTAAGCGAATTTCAGACGTCTACGATGAAGAGTACCTAACAGCACTGGTGGAATCTGCTGGTGATACAGACTACGCCTCCATGCCAGAAATGCACCGTTTTGAAATTCCAATAGGCTGCCATTGGCGTAATGTGCGTGAAACGACCACCAATGTCGGTCTGGCGATTGAAAAAGCCTTGCGCGGCATAGAGCAGGCTAATCAGGAATATCTGTACGGCATATTTGGCGATGCGCAGTGGAGTAACAAAAACAAACTCTCTGATCCGCTATTGATCGATTTGGTTGAGCACTTTTCGCAATACACACTCGGCCGAGAAAATGCTAATCCTGATATGTTGGGCAACGCCTATGAATATCTGATTAAGCACTTTGCCGATTTAACCAATAAAAAAGCCGGTGAATTCTATACTCCGCGCTCTGTGGTGCATCTGTTAGGTCTAATACTCGATCCTCATGAAGGCGAGACTATTTATGACCCAGCCTGTGGTACAGGCGGTATGTTACTTGAGTGTGTTGATCATCTTAAGCACAACAATGAAGATTGCCGAACCCTCAAACTTTGTGGTCAAGAAAAAAACCTAACCTCAAGCGCCATTGCCAGAATGAATATGTTCCTGCATGGCATCGAAGATTTTGAAGTGCTCCGTGGGGATACTTTAAGAAACCCTGCATTCTTTGAAGCCGATGGTCTACAGACCTTTGATTGTGTAATCGCCAACCCACCATTTTCATTAAAAGATTGGGGTGCTGAAAACTGGGCTAATGATCCTTTCGGGCGAAATATTGCGGGCGTACCACCCAAAGGCAATGGTGATATGGCCTGGGTACAACACATGGTGAAATCCATGAATAGTACTGGTCGAATGACAGTGGTACTTCCGCACGGAGCTTTATTCCGTAAAGGGGCTGAAGGTAAGATCCGCAAAGAGTTGTTAGAGCAGGACATGCTCGAAACGGTAATCGGCCTAGGCCCAAATGTATTCTATGGTACACAACTTGCGGCCTGCGTTATGGTATTTAAGCAGAACAAAGAGGCCGAGAAAAAAGGCAAGGTGCTGTTTATCGATGCCTCGGATCAAATTCGTGTAGGCCGCGCACAAAATCACCTTGAGCCTGAACACGTACAACAAATTCACGAATGGGTGCAGGCGTATGTGGATGTAGAAAACTACGTCAAAGTCGCCACCATGGATGACCTGAAAGAGAACGACTTCAACCTCAATATTCCGCTCTACGTTGAAAAGATCATTGAAGACAATCTACCCAGCGTAGAAGAGGCCATGGCAGATCTAAAACAAGCCTGGCAATCTAGTCTAGAAGCAGAAGAGCAATTTAAAAAAGTATTAAAAGGATTTCTATAATGGCATATGAAACACCAATCACTATAAAAAAGGCCATCGATAACATAAGGAAACGACAGTATGTACTACCATCGATTCAACGTGAATTCGTATGGGATACAGAACAGATCGAAACCTTATTCGATTCCTTGATGCGTGATTATCCCATCAGTACTTTTCTTTTTTGGAAGGTAGAGAAAAGCCGAATAAATGATTTTCAGTTTTATGAGTTCCTTAAAAATTATCATGAGAAAGATAATCGTCATAATAGAAAAGCAGAACTTACAAATGATGAAGATATTATAGCGTTGCTAGATGGGCAGCAACGTATGACATCTATGTATGTGGCATTAACTGGTAGTTATGCAGAAAAATTACCACGATATAGAAAAAATAGTGCTCACGCGTATCCGCCTAAAAAATTGTATTTAAATCTGCTTAAGCCGTCAGCTGAGTTAGAAACCGATTATGATTTTAAATTTTTGACTACAGAAGAGGCACAACCTAAAGAGGGTCATTTCTGGTTTGAGTGCTCAGAGATATTAGGTATCACCGATATGGGCAAAACATCCATGTACTTAATGAAAAACAAGCTCATGGATACATCTATTTATACAGAGCAAGAATCCGAGTTTGCCATTAACACGTTAAATGAGTTTTTTAATGTTGTGCATCAAAAAGGTACCATTAGTTACTACCTTGAAGAAGGCGAAGAACTCGATAAGGTGCTACAAATCTTTATTCGTATTAACAGTGGCGGTACCAAGCTTAGTTACTCTGATTTGCTGCTATCTATAGCAACAGCCCAATGGAAAGAAAAAGATGCCAGAGAAATAATTCATGAGTTTGTCGATGAGATAAACAATATTGGTGAAGGTTTTTGGTTTAATAAAGATATCGTGCTCAAATCCTGCTTAGTGCTGGCTGATTTTGATGTGAAATTTAAAGTTGATAATTTCACCAAAGAGAATATGGCCGTTATTGAGAGAAATTGGGATAAAACCTCTTCTGCTATGCGGGCAGCAATAGAGTTGGTTGCCAAGTTGGGTTACAACGGTGATAACCTTCTTGCAAACAACACCATTATTCCCATCGCGTACTTTATTTATAAAAACGACTACGTTAAAGATGTTCTACATGCCGCAAATAGAGAGGAAGATAGGCAGGCAATAAAAGAATGGTTGGCACGAGTTCTGTTAAAGGGAGTGTTTGGTGGGCAGCCTGATTCCATTTATCCCGCGATGCGTGACTTAATCAACAAACACATAGGCAGATTCCCACTTAAAGAAACAATTAACTTTTATAAAGGCAAAAGAAAATCAATCAGTTTTTCAGATGACGATATTGAAAGTTTATTAAATCTTGAATATGCCAAAGCCAAAACCTACTGTGCACTATCCTTGTTATACCCGGCACTGAATTACAATTATTTATATCACCAAGACCATATACACCCTAAATCTTTTTTCAAGAAAACCAAGTTAAGAAAGCTAGGCGTAGCCGAAGAAGATATAGAGGAGTATCGCTGGTATTTTAACAGCCTAGCAAATTTACAGTTGCTGCAAGCCAATCAAAATATTGAAAAAAGCGATAAACCTTTTAAGAATTGGTTAGAAGCAACTTTTACCACACAGGCAGAGAGAGAAAGCTTCCTGATGCAAAACCATATACAGCCAGATGAATCTTTGGCTTTTGAAGATTTTGTAAGCTTTCATAAAAATCGCAGGGAAAAACTGAAGCAGCAATTTATGCATATTCTTGATGTATCTGTTACAGAAGGGTAAGAGGCAGAATCCGCGTGACCCAAGAACTAGACCAGAAATCCCTAGAAAAATACCTATGGGGTGCAGCCACTGCACTGCGAGGCACCATAGATGCCGGTGACTACAAACAGTACATCTTCCCCTTGCTGTTCTTTAAACGTATCTCTGATGTCTACGATGAAGAGTTTGAAAATGCACTGGCTGAATCTGATGGTGATATGGCGTTTGCGGCCTTTGCTGAGAACCATCACTTTCAAATACCCAAGGGTGCCCATTGGAACGATGTGCGTGAAACCACGGTAAACATCGGTCAGGCGCTGCAAAATGCCATGCGTGCTATCGAGCAAGCCAACCCCGATACCCTGCACGGTATCTTTGGTGATGCGTCTTGGACCAATAAGGAGCGCCTCTCCGATGCCATGCTCACCAACCTTATCGAGCACTACTCACAGCATAAGCTCAATCTTAGTAATGTGCCTGATGACAAACTCGGAAACGCCTACGAATACCTGATTAAAGAGTTTGCCGATGATAGTGGCCATACCGCCGCTGAGTTTTATACCAATCGCACGGTCGTAAAGCTGATGACCATGATCATGGACCCACAACCGGGTGAATCGGTTTACGATCCTACCTGTGGTTCAGGCGGGCTGCTTTTAAACTGTGCCCTGCATCTAAAAGAGGAAGGCAAAGAGTACCGCACCCTGAAACTCTATGGTCAGGAGATCAATCTGCTCACTTCAGCCATTGCCCGCATGAACATGTTTATGCACGGTATTGAAGAGTTCGACATTGTGCGCGGTGATACCCTGGCGAATCCGGGCTTGTTAGAAAATGATGAGCTGAAAAAGTTTAATGTGATCCTGGCTAACCCACCGTACTCGATTAAATCTTGGGATCGCAAAAGTTTTGAAAATGATCCTTATGGCCGTAATCTTTGGGGAACGCCGCCGCAAGGCTGTGCCGATTATGCATTTCAACAACATATTCATAAAAGCTTAGATGAAAAGAATGGGCGCTATGCCATCCTTTGGCCGCACGGCATTCTGTTTCGTGACATGGAAGCAGAAATGCGTAGAAAAATGGTTGAGTCTGATCAGATTGAAGCGGTAATCGGATTAGGTGCGAATCTGTTCTATAACTCTCCTATGGAAGCCATGATCCTAGTGGGTAACACAACTAAGCCTAAACAGAGAAAAGGCAAAGTATTATTCATCAATGGTAAAGACGATGTGGTGGATAACAAAGGTTTGGCCTACTTAACACCCGAACATATCAATAAACTGTATCAAGCCTTTATGGATTTCACGGATATTCCACATTATGCAAGTGTTGCAACACTTGCCGAAATGATGGCCTTTGATGGCAATATGAATATTAATTTTTACGTCAAGCGTGATAACTCCGGTAGTGAAGTAGATTTTAAAGAAGCGTTAACTGGTTGGCTGAATACAAATAATGACTTAAAAGCTTCACTGAATACCCTGTTCAAGGATGTCGTGTAATGGAAGCATTATTAGAAAAAGCTGCTGATGGCCTTAACCTAGATCGCTCTGATTGGCAGTTGGTGAAGTTTGGTGATGTGGCTATACAACAAAAACAAACTGTAGACCGTGAAAATACAGATTTGACTCGTTATGTGAAAGGCGAGCATATGTATTCTGAAGATCTACATCTGCGTGAATGGGGTGAGTTGAAAGATGAATATCTTGGCCCTGCTTTTATTAGAAAATTTGAAGAAGGCGATATTCTTTATGGCTCTCGTCGTACCTATTTGCGTAAAGTAGTAGTTGCTCCATTTGATGGTATTACATCAAATACCACCTTTGTGATGAAAGCAAATGAAGGGCGGATCGATAAAAGGTTACTTCCATTTATTATGCTCTCTGAAGGGTTTTCACAGCACTCCATTCGCAATTCTAAAGGTTCTGTAAATCCCTATGTAAATTGGAAGGATTTGTCCGGTTTTGAATTTTTACTCCCGCCACTTGATCAGCAAGCTAAACTTGTTGAGATTTTTACATCCATGGATCAGGCCTTAGAAGGTTATTGGAAGGTTAAATATTCTTTAGAGATCAAAAAAAGGAGAGTTACTTATGACTGTTATTATTCAAAAGATATTGAAAAAGTAGCTTTAGGGGCTTTATGTCAAAAGATACAAGATGGAAGCCACTTTTCGCCACAGAATATATTTGAAGAAAATAATGGCGAAAGATATAGATATGTTACATCAAAAAATATTCGAAAAACTGGAATTGAGTTTAAAAAGGATCAATATGTGGATAAGGAATTCCATGAATCAATTTATAATCGTTGCGATACAGTTAAGGGTGATGTTTTATTGACAAAAGATGGTGTTAATACTGGAACAGCAACATTAAACACTTTGGATGAAGAGGTCAGTTTGTTATCAAGTGTTTGTTTGTTAAGGGCTAATGCTAAACTAACAACAAACGAATATATTTGCCAATATTTCAACAGCGATATCGGTAATCTTAATTTGAAAAACCTAATGACAGGTACGGCTATAACCAGACTTACATTAACCACACTTAATAGCATAAAAATCCCCATACCTGATTTATATAGGCAAAAAGAAATAACCAAGATGTTATCAAAGATTGATGATTGTATTAATAGCGCTACACAATCAATTGAAACCTCAAAACGATTACAGAAATCAATAATAAATCAGGTGTTCTAAATATGGGGTTTACCGAATTAAATAGCGTAGAACACTACATCGTCAAACAGATGAGTGGTGTAAACCTTAATCAGGCACAAGTCAGCGAAGTGCCAGCAGAGTCCTACGGCGCTAGTTGGCAATACCAATCATCCGCACAGCTTGCCCGGGGTGTGAACGAGGTAATGGTTGAGTTGCAGGTGAAAGCGGCTTTGATTCGCCTTAACCCTGAAATTGAAGCCAAACCTGAACTGGCGGATGAGGTGATCTACAAACTGCGCGCTATTCTGATTTCGGTGAATCAAATCGGTTTGGTTAAAGCCAATGAGGCGTTTTTTCAGTGGTTAACCGGTGAGAAGACCATGCCCTTTGGTGAGAATAACCACCATGTGCCGGTACGCCTGATCGACTTTGATATTCTCAGCAACAACCAATACATCATTACCAGTCAGTTCCGTATTCACCACCGTGAAACCAAAATACCCGATGTGGTAATGCTGATTAACGGCATACCTGTCGTGGTGGGTGAAGCTAAAACCCCAATCCGCCCATCAGTGAGCTGGTTAGATGGCGCGCATGAAATACATCAGATTTATGAGAATGCGGTGCCGCAACTGTTCGTGCCCAATATTCTCTCCTTTGCTACCGAGGGCAAAGAGCTGTTTTATGGTGCGATTCGCTGCCCCTTAGAATATTGGGCACCTTGGCGTTTGGAAAATGACGACGAGGCCATTGCTAAAAGCCTGGGATTGGGTGAGGTAGGCAAGGAATTAAACGATCTGCTTAAGCCTGCCCGCCTACTCGATATCATGCGTAACTTCTCGCTGTTTACCAGTAATAAGAAAAAACAGCGTATTAAAGTGATTCCACGTTTCCAGCAATATGAAGGTGCCAATAAAATTGTTGATCGGGTGATTGAGGGCAAAATCAAAAAAGGGCTGATCTGGCACTTTCAAGGCTCGGGTAAATCACTATTGATGGTGTTTGCCGCACAAAAGCTACGCAGAGCTGCTGAGCTGAAAAGCCCTACGGTAATTGTGTTGGTAGACCGTACCGATCTGGATACCCAGATTAGCGGCACCTTTAATGCTGCTGATGTAGCCAATGTAGAGAGCACTGATAGCATTAAAGAGCTTCAGCAGATGCTGGAGCGTGATACCCGCAAGATCATTATCTCGATGATTCACAAGTTTCGTGATGCCAAACCCAATATGAATAACCGCGATAATATTATTGTGCTGGTGGATGAGGCACACCGCACTCAAGAGGGCGACCTGGGTCGCCAGATGCGTGCCGCACTACCCAATGCCTTTCTGTTTGGTTTAACCGGTACTCCGGTAAACAAGGCCGATAAAAATACCTTCTGGGCCTTTGGTGCTGAAGATGATGAAGGTGGCTATATGAGCCGCTACACCTTTCATGATTCGATTCGTGATGAGGCAACACTGCCACTGCACTTTGAACCGCGCCTGGTTGATGTGCATGTAGACAAAGAGGCGTTGGACAGAGCCTTTGCTGAGTTTAAAGAGAGTGCCGCACTTACCGATGAAGAAGCCGATGCCCTTAATCAAAAATCAGCCAAGATGGCCGCGTTTTTAAAAGCCCCAGAACGGGTAGAAAAAATTGTAGAAGATATTGCTGTTCACTTTATGGAGAAGGTAGAGCCCCAGGGTTTTAAGGCGATGATCGTCACCCCAGACCGCCATGCCTGTGTGCAGTATAAAGAGGCGCTGGATGAGCACTTCCCTGAAGAGACCAGTAAGGTGGTTATCTCAACCACCGCTAACGATGAGCTGGAGTTTAAACAGAAGTGGGGCGTGGATAAAAGCCAGCAAGAGAAGATTGTGGATGAGTTTAACGATGCCACATCGGAGCTGAAATTTATAATCGTAACCGCCAAACTGCTGACCGGTTTTGATGCACCGATACTGCAAACCATGTATCTGGATAAATCAATAAAAGACCACACGCTGTTGCAAGCGATCTGCCGGACTAACCGTTTATATCCCAACAAAACCTTCGGCTGTATTGTTGATTACTTCGGCGTATTTGATGATGCCGCTAAAGCGCTGGAGTTTGATGAAGAGAGCATACAGCAGGTCATCAGCAACCTTTCTGAACTGCGCGAAAAACTCCCCCAAGCGATGCGTGATGCCTTAGCTCACTTTGATGGTGTCGATAGAACGCTAGAAGGTTTTGAAGGCTTAGAGGCGGCACAAAATGCCATCGGTGATGATAAGAAGAAAGACGCCTTCGCCAGTGACTTTAAATATCTGGCCAAATTGTGGGAGTCACTCTCACCCGACAATATGCTGGATATCTATAACGAAGATTATAAATGGCTAGCGCAGGTGTATGAGTCAGTAAAACCAGCCTCAGACAATATCGGCAAACTACTCTGGTTAACATTGGGTGCACAAACCACCCAACTGATCCATGACAATATCCACGTAGGTGATGTGCATGTGCTGGATGAGTTTGTAATGGATGCCGATGTTATTGAAGATATATTTAATAACCCAGATCCACGAAAAATTAAGCAATTAGAGAAGGTGTTAGCAGAGCGCTTTAAAAAGCATGGAGATCTGCCCGCGTTTAAATCACTCAGTGAACGCCTTGAGGAGTTGAGAGATAAAGCTGAGAAAGGGCTAATTGCATCCATCGATTTTGTAAAAGAGCTTTGTAAAATTGCTAAAGAGACACTTCAAGCTGAGAAAGAGTTGGAAGCTGAGCTACAAGAAAAATCACCGAAGGCTGCTTTAACTGAACTATTTCTTGAGCTTAAGACAGATCAAACCCCGGCAGTGGTAAAGCGTATCGTTGAAGATATCGATGCGATTGTTAGAGTTGTTCGTTTTCCTGGCTGGCAGGATACGACGGGCGGTGAGCGTGAAGTGCAAAAATCACTTCGAAAAGCACTATTGAAATACAAACTGCATACGGATCAAGTGCTGTTTGAACGCGCTTATGCGTATATTAAGGAATATTACTAATTAGCTGGCGACTAACTTAAGCCCCTTGCTCCCTGTCAGGCTCATATTCCCAGAAGCCGCTTTCTCGATATGCTCACTCCACCAGTTCATCACTGGTTTTCTACGCTCAATGTAGTTGGCTCGGTTGTAGGCATTCCGCACTTCATTTTTACCTGTGTGGGCAAGGGCAGCTTCAATCACGTCAGGGTCAAAGCCCTCTTCATTCAATATGGTGCTGGCCAGTGACCTCATGCCGTGCGCTACCAGCTTCTTATCAAAACCCATGCGCTTTAGGGCGGTGTTAGCTGTGCTGGGGTTGGTGTGCTTTCTGGGGTCTCTATCTGAGGGGAAAACATACTCACTCTTTCCATTTATCGGTTTGAGTAGCTCCAGTAGTGCAAGGCATTGGTCAGAGAGCGGGATGATGTGGGCTTTTTTGCTCTTCATTCGTTCAGCGGGGATGTGCCAGAGTGCTTCATCAAAATCTATTTCATCCCAGCGTGTACCAGCGGCCTCACTGGGTCTTACCATTGTATGAAGCTGCCACTCGATCAAAGAGCGAGTGGTGAATTTGATGCTGGCTATTGAGAGGGCATGTAGCAAAGTTGGCAGCTCATCTGGTTTGAGTGTGGGGAGGTGCTGTTTTGTGGGGTGTTGGAAAGCTTTGCTGATTCCTGCCAGTGGGTTGCTCTCTATGAGGCCAGCATTGACCGCATGAATCATAATCTCATTCAGGCGTTGGCATAGTCGTTTGACGGTCTCAAGGCTCCCTTTGGCTGCTATCGGCTTGATGGCCTCAATCGCTTTGATGGCGGTAATCTTGTGAATAGGGACTTTGCCAAGGGTGGGGAAGATATGCAGCTCCAGAGAGCGCCATGAGTCGTTGGCGTGGTCTGTGGATACGGTTGTCTTTTTAACCTCTAGCCAATTGGCGGCAATATTCTCCAGTGTGTTGCTGTGGGCTATCTCATTGAGGCGGCTTGTTTCGTCTCGGTGTTCTTTTGGGTCGATATCTTTAGCCAGTAGCTCTTTGGCTGCTGTTCGTTTTTTACGGGCTTCAGCGAGTGTTACAGCGGGGTAGGTTCCAAGGCTTAGAGAGGTGCGCTTTTTGGTGTAGGGGCGGTAGTAGTTCAATATCCAGAGTTTAGAGCCGTTGGGTTTAATCCGAAGTGCCAGTCCATCGCCATCAACTAAGTTGAATTCCTTCTTTTTTGGTTTGGCTTGCTGAACTTCTGTATTGGTGAGTGGTTTAGTGATTCTAGCCATTTTAGTAACACCGCATTTAGTAACACTGGCCTGATGTTACTATGAGTGTTACTAAAAAGCGAAGATGTTACTAAGCCTTATAGGAAGCTATAGGCGCTCTACTTAGGCTAAATTATTGTTTTTAGGCACAAAAAAAGCCATCCTGGGATGGCTTTAAATGTACTATTGGTGGAGGCGGCGGGAATCGAACCCGCGTCCGCAAGCTCTCCGCCGTTGGCTCTACATGCTTATCCCAGTCTTTAAGTTTAGCTGGTCGCTACCCGACGGGCAGGGAAGACGAACAGCGATTCCGGTAAGTGTTTAGTATGTCAGCCCCAGACAAGCGTCAATACGATCTTGTGAGAAGTGACGCCTGATCGTCTCTGAGGTACCCCGAAAGGCATGAGACTCTGGACGCACAAGAACGGCTCCAGTCAGACGGCCTCTACTGGTTATTAAGCAGCGAGTGCGTAGTTGTCGTCGTTGGCAACTATAGTTTGATAGACTTTTTTACGAGGATGTCTATATCCTCGGCATGCACCTCAGGTTTTGTAACCCACGTCGAAGCCATGTCGCCCCCGAAGTAGTAGGACAGTCTATGTCTGTTCGAGTTCAGCAGCAAGGCTTTTTATTTAGCCGTGTTTGAGTATGCGTTGTTTGTCTCGTGCCCAATCGCGATTTTTTTCGGTGGCACGTTTGTCATGCTGCTTTTTACCTTTAGCGAGTCCGATTTCCAGCTTGGCGCGGCCTTTGCTCCAGTACATGGCGGTGGGCACCAGGGTATAGCCTTTTCGCTCAACCAGCCCGATGAGTTTGGTTAGCTCACGTCGGTGCAGCAGGAGTTTGCGTGTCCGGGTTGCGGTTGGGTGGGTGTGGGCTGAGGTTGTGGACAGAGGGGATATGTGGCACCCCACCAGGAAGGCTTCTGCATTCTGTATTATGACGTAGCTCTCTTTAATTTGGATACGCCCTTCACGCATACTTTTTACTTCCCACCCTTCAAGGGCGATACCGGCTTCATAGCGCTCTTCAATAAAATAGTCGTGCTGTGCTTTTTTATTGAGGGCGATGGTTGAGCCACCGGTTGTGCCTTTTTTCTTTGATTTCTTTGCCATAGGGCGCATTGTAAGCGAGTGAGGTGTAGATAGGGTAGCCTGTTTTTATATGATGGGCGCTTCCTTGTTCTGCATGTGTTTTTCGTTGAGAATACGGCATCTAATGTGGGTGCTATTTTTGTAGTGCTGACAAATACCAGAAAAATAGAATTTATAAGTGTTAGGGGATATTCAGGAATGACAGAGCGTACTTCCATTCATGGCCAATGGTCATCTCGTCTGGCGTTTATTTTAGCGGCGACAGGTTCAGCTGTTGGACTGGGTAATATTTGGAAATTTCCATATATCGCGGGTGAGAATGGTGGTGGTGCTTTTGTTTTGGTCTATCTGTTATGCGTACTTTTTATAGGTATCCCCATCATGATGGCTGAGGTGCTGATTGGTCGAAGAGGGCGGCAAAGTCCGATCAATACAATGCGCACCTTGGCGCATGAAGAGAGCCAGCATGGTATCTGGCAGTTGATTGGTTGGGCGGGGATGGTTGCAGGCCTTTTGATTATCTCATTTTATAGTGTGATTGCCGGCTGGGCTGTGGCATATGTTTTTCGTACGGCATCGGGTGCTTTTGCTGGAGTGACGGCGGATGGTGCCGCCAGCATTTTTGGTGGGCTGGTCTCGGACCCTGAACGGCTTTTAGCCTGGCATACGATGTTTATGGCCATGACGGTGGTTGTGGTCTCCCGTGGAGTGCGCTCTGGGTTGGAAAAGGCGGTGCGGGTTCTGATGCCAGTGCTGTTTCTCTTGCTACTGCTATTGGTAGGCTATGCCATGAATAGTGGTAAGTTTATGGAAGGATTAGAGTTTTTATTTACCCCTGATTTTAGTGCGATAACGGCAGGTGGTGTGTTGACGGCGATGGGACACGCTTTTTTTACTCTGAGTCTGGGGATGGGCGCTATTATGGTCTATGGCTCTTACCTGCCTAAAGATGTCTCAATTGCCAAAGTTTCAGTTGTGGTGGCTATCATGGATACCGTGGTGGCTTTATTGGCGGGCATGGCCATCTTCCCGCTTGTTTTTGCGAATGGATTGGAGCCGGGCGCCGGCCCCGGGCTTATATTTAAAACCTTACCCTTGGCTTTTGGTCACATGGCAGGTGGAACCCTGTTTGGAACACTCTTCTTTCTTCTATTGACCTTTGCTGCATGGACTTCGGCAATCTCACTCATTGAGCCTGCTGTGGCATGGCTGGTTGAAAATAAGGGAATAGATCGAGCTAAGTCCTCTACCGCTGTTGGTGTCGTAGCCTGGTTGCTTGGTATTGTAACCATTATGTCGTTTAACAGTTGGGCCTTTGAATTTACCTTTGCGGGTGAAACCAAGGGTAGTGGGCTGTTTGATGTGCTTGACATTCTAACAGCCAATATCATGCTGCCGTTGGGTGGCCTTGCGATGGCGATATTTGCAGGCTGGTATATGTCAGAACGCTCTACAATGGATGAGCTGAATTTAAGTGATGGATTGGTTTATCGGGGATGGCGATTTTTGGTGCGTTTTGTTGCGCCTTTAGCCGTTGTTATAGTATTTCTGCAGTTACTGGGCGTTATAAAGGTTTGATGAGATGACGGTTATCCATAAAAGCGCCTTGGTGCCGTATTCGGCAACCCAGATGTATGATGTGATCAATGACATTGAATCCTATCCGGAGTATCTGCCATGGTGCCATTCATCACGTGTGATTTCACAGACTGATAAAGAACAGGTGGGTGAGCTTGAGGTTGCGCGTGCTGGGATTCGCCAAAAATTTACGACCTGTAATCGACTTCATCCGAGCCAGAAAATTGAGATTCGCTTAAAAGATGGGCCTTTTTCCAAGCTTGAAGGATCATGGAAACTAACAGAATTACGGCCTGATGCCTGTAAGGTGGAATTGATTCTAGAGTTTGAATTTTCAGGTAAATTAATTAATTCTGCCTTTGGCAGAGTGTTTGGACAGATTGCCACAACGCTGGTAGATGCTTTTTGTAAGCGCCTGCCTGACGTTTATGGTGGGAAGCGTGGATCAGTATGACAAGCTCTATTATTGAAGTGGCGTACGCCAAGTCCGATAGGCAGGTTGTTATTGAGGTGTCTAGTGTGCCTCATATAACAGTTCAGCAGGCAATCGAGGCATCTGGGATTTTACAGCAGTTCCCAGAGATTGATTTGGCGATTAATAAGATAGGGGTATTTGGAAAACTGACACAGCCCGACAGTGAGTTGGTAGAGGGCGATCGGGTTGAGATCTATCGCCCGCTGATTGCTGATCCCAAAGAAGCCCGGCGGAGACGGGCTAAAGCTGCTTCAGAAAAGCGTTAGTCGCCGTCTGCAACAAGGCCTATTTTTTCCAATGTGCGGCCAAAGAAGCCTTTCTCCTGCGCTTCATAGTCAGGAACCTTAACAATGATCTCTTTTTTAGTTTCAAGCACATCTGCGGTTGGAGTGGGTCTGAAATCACCTTCTATTTTGGTTAGTTTATTGTCTTTAAAATAGAGGGATATGCGCTCTTGAACAGTTGCTTCATGGCCTTTTTTCATTGAATAGAAGTAATCCCAGCGGTCTTGATGAAACACATCGACCAGAATGGGCGTGCCCATGATGTATTTAACCTGTCGTCTCGCCATACCGGGATGCAGTTTATTGATCATCTCTTGAGTGACGATATTGCCCTGTTGGATGTTCTGCCGATACATTAAGGGCATACCATTAAAGAGGCTGGGAATAGCATCTCCCACAACGGTGCCCCAGCCTTTTACTGTATCCATAGTGCCGCAGCCAGCGGTAAAGAGACTTGCGCTTACTGCGCAACAAATGAGAAGCTTTTGCATTCGGTCAAAATCGCTTTAATTACAATAACTGGGTGCAGATCATACCGTATGAGGGTTAGAAAAGACATGACGAGTGGAGAAGATATTCGCAATGCGGGTCTGAAAGTAACGCTACCCAGGGTTAAGATTTTGGGGGTTTTGGAGCAGCTGGAACAAGGGCATGTGAGTGCGGAGGATGTCTATAAGTTACTGTTGGATGCAGGCGAAGAGATTGGGCTGGCAACGATTTATCGGGTATTGACTCAGTTTGAAGCGGCTGGGTTGGTGACGCGCCACCATTTTGAAGGTGGACAATCAGTTTTTGAGTTGGATCGTGGTGAGCATCATGATCATATTGTCTGTATTAGGTGTGGCCGGGTTGAAGAGTTTTTTGATCAGACCATTGAAGATCGGCAGCAGGAGATAGCTACAAATAAAGGCTTTTCAGTTGAAGCGCATGCACTGACTATTTATGGATATTGCAAAGATCCTGCGTGCAAAGCGTCTTAATTCAGTGATTTGGAGACCATCTCTTGGGCATGCGCAAGGGTTTGTTCTGTGATCTCCATCCCACCAAGCATTCGTGCGATTTCCTGAACCCGATGATCTTCTTGCAGCGCTTGCACGGTGGTGCGAGTGCTTTTTTTATCGCTCTGTTTGCTGATCTGTAGGTGATGATGGCCTTGGGCGGCCACCTGCGGCAGATGGGTTACACAGAGTACTTGTCGTGTTTCTCCCAGTTGGCGCAATAATTTACCCACAATCTCTGCAATACTGCCGCCTATGCCGGAATCAACTTCATCAAAGATGAGAGTAGGGATTTGCCCGCACTGTATGGTTGCCACCTGAATGGCAAGGCTGACGCGTGATAACTCACCGCCTGAGGCAACTTTAGATAGGGGTTGGGGTGTTTGCCCTGGATTAGCGCTGATTAGATATTCAATTTGATCAAGGCCGTGGCTGGTGCTGCGCTCTTCAGGCAGAGGATCTATCACTATTTTAAAAATGCTTTGTGGCATACCCAGTGAATTAAGTGTTTCTGTAATATTTTTTGCCAGTTTTTTAGCTACTTTACGACGACTGGTTGATAGCTTATTGGCTGATTGTAGGTAGTTGGTGCGTGCGGCTGTGAGTTGTTCTTCCAATTCTGCCAAATGAACCTCAGCGTGTTCCAGTTCATTGAGTTCAGCTTGGATAGCATTAAGTTTTTCTGGTAATTCGTGAGGTGGGACACGGTATTTTCTTGCCAGGTCATGTATCTCTTGCAACCTTTTTTCAAGTTGCTCCAAATGACCGGGGTTTAGCTCAAGGTTATCGCTGTAGTGTCGCAGCTCTGTTGTTGCTTCTTCAACTTGGATCAATGCACTGGCCAATAGCTCCTGGCTGGAGGTAAGCCGGTTGTCTAATGGCAGCAGTGCTGCCAACTCTCCAGATAAATGAGCCAGTGTTTCTTGAACTGAGCTCTCCTTGTCGTAGAGACTGTTTAGAGCGAGATTTGTAATCTCTTGCAGTTTGCCAATATTACTCAAACGGCTGTGTTCAGTGTCGATTTCTGAAAGTTCGTCTTTATGCAGTTGTAAAGCTTCAAGCTCATTAACCTGATAGCGCAGTAGATCCAGTTGGGCCGCCCGGTCTACTGCGGCTGCTTGTAGCTGCTTGAGTTTTTCCTGGCATGTGCGCCAGCTCTGGAAATGCTCAGTTGTTTGATTGATGAGGAGTGAATGCCCAGCATAGGCATCAAGCAGTTCGCGTTGGCAGCTACGCTTTAGTAGTGATTGATGGGCGTGTTGACCGTGGATGTCTACCAGTAGCTCGCCTAAACCTTGTAACAGTTGATTAGGAATAGGGGTGCCATTAATAAATGCGCGTGAGCGACCATCGCGGATGAGTATGCGGCGAAGGATGCATTCATCACCGGCATCCAAGGCTTGCTCCTCCAGCCAATGCTGAACTGTTGGATTAGATGTGATTTCGAAGGTGGCGGTGATTTCTGCGCGATCACTGCCGGTACGGATCATGCTGTTATCGGCTCGGTTGCCTAATCCTAGCCCCAGAGCGTCAATCAGGATTGATTTTCCTGCGCCAGTCTCACCAGTGAGGGAGGTCATGCCTGAATTCAACTCTAATTCAAGTGAGCTTACAACTGCTAAGTTCTTGATGTATAAGTTAATAAGCATGTGGTTTAAGTTGTTGTCTGTAGGTTAGGGGTGTTGAGATTAAAGATATCTTATCAACAAAGTGTCGTGTTCAGAAAAAAGGCTTAATAAAATTGCTGTATGGACGTTATCTGTAATAGGGGAAAATGTTATTGTAACGAGATATCTGTGATCTGCCATTATGGCATTCATCCATTATTGAGCTCTATGGGTACTTAATTTGGTATGGGAATACTTGATGATTTAAAAAAAGAGGCAGGCCGGCTTCAAGATGAACAAGGTGCTGATCTTGGAAAGGAAGCGCTTCAAGAGAAGATATATCAAGAGAAGGCCAAGCCGTTAATGCAGCGGATAGCGGCTTATCTCTGCGAAATGACTGAGCAGCTAAAGGTTGTAAAAATGCCTGTTCCGGTTGCTTATGATGTTCCTGGTATCGGTTTAATCAAGGAGTTGTACCAGGATAATTACCGTGTCTACCTGGATAGCAGAGAGGCTCCGCGCAAGATTGCCTTGCAGTTTGCCTGCGTCAGTGGGTCTGTCAATAAATATACGGTTACACCGATGACTGCTGCTGATGAAGCTCGGCAGTTTATGGATAAGCAACAGATTCACTACTCAGAGTGGGGTGTTAGGGATAATCAGGATAAGTTGATGGGCGCGCATTTTGAGTGCCAGATGCAGATCCAAGTGAAGCTGGTGTTTACGGTGGATATGGAAAATGAGCGGCTTGTGGTGACATCAATTAATCGTCATGGCCTGACAATTAAACACTCTAATTTTGGTTTTAGTGGTATTGATGATAAATGGATGGATGAGCTGGGCCACTATATTCTGAGAAAAACAGAGCAGCTGGGGGTTTTGGATATTTCAGAAAGTACCCGCCAGGAGATTCAGCAGAAACTTAGGGAAGAGCAGCTCAAACGAGAGGCAGAGCTGGGCATTCACGATAACGAGAACCCACCAGAAAAAAATGAGCAAGAAGAAGAGAAGGATGGCAAGTTAGGTAAAGTACTTAAAACACTAAATAAACCACTGTTTAAAAAGAAATAACTATTTTTTAACCCGATGTTCGCTCCAGCCCAACTTGTGGCGTAATAAATTGAAGTGATCATGATCTGAAGGGTGGATGAGGTGAATAGTATGTTTATATTTGCTGATCTGGATTCGGTCTTTAGGTGCTGAAAGCAAGCTGCTATCACCGTCACAAGTCACTCTGACATTCTTTGGATCTGTTCTCCCGCAAATAACGATATCGATTTTGCAGTCGCCACTCACCACAATGGGCCTGTTGCTTAAAGTGTGAGGACAGATTGGGACTAATACAAGAGCGTTTAAGGTGGGGTCAAGCAGAGGGCCACCTCCAGACAATGCATAAGCAGTGGAGCCGGTAGGCGTTGCGATAATTAAACCATCTGCCCGCTGGGTCTCTACAAAACGCCCATCCACGTAGGTTTCAAATTCAATCATCCGAGCCACATTCCATTTGTGGATAACCACATCGTTGAAAGCGGTTCCGCTGGTTCCGTTTTTCCCGGGCTCTCCTACTTCTGCCTGAAGTAGGAATCGCTCCTCCTCTTCATAGTTGCCATCAAGAATTTGCTCAAGCACCTGGTGCATATTGTCGGGAGATATGTCGGTTAAAAAACCGAGTCTGCCAAGATTAATACCTAGCAGTGGAATATCACGATCAGCCATACTGCGAGCAGCATGGAGCAGCGTACCATCACCACCGACAACAATGATTAAATCGCTGTTTTTTGCTATTTCTTCTTGCGAGGCAGAACCAAATTCCCAATTATCCAGTTCGTTTGCGATGCTGTTTTCAAGCAGTATCTTGTGATTTCGCTTGTTAAGGAACTCTCCCAGCTGATGCAGCGTTGTTCTGACTCCTGTGGCATGATGCCTCGCAATGAGGCCGATAGAGTGGAATTTTCTTTTCATAATGGCATGAACACTGAGCTAGATTTAATCGATGTATACATGTTTTTTGGTTAAATTAACAGAACTTTAAGTGAGAGGGGGGGTAGTGGTTTAGTTGCTTGACCTCGTTCATGCTGAACCCGATAATCTCTTGGTTTGGAACTGAGATATTTTGTGCTAATCAAAGCGAGGATTGCCTTCTCAGAGGTGATTAAATTAGGCTGGCGTATTTAGATATAGCGTTGAGGTTTGGAGTGGGGCAAAAGAAGAGACTTGAAACGGACTCGATTGGTGATCGCGCCCAATACTTTCTAAAGGTTTTGATTGAGCGCTATATTGCTGAAGGTCAACCTGTTGGTTCTCGTACTCTTGCCCGCGATGCTGGGCTGGATCTTAGCCCGGCCACAATTCGAAATGTAATGGCGGATCTGGAAGATATGGGCCTGGTCTGCTCTCCCCATACCTCATCTGGCAGAGTTCCCACGGTTTCAGGATATAGATTGTTTGTAGATTCATTATTAACAGTTAAACCCCTGGCAAAGCTTGAAATCGGTCAACTTAAACAACAGCTTAACCTTGAGCATGAACCAGCCAATCTATTAGCGTCTGCATCCAATCTGCTCTCGGGCTTTACCCGTATGGCAGGGATTGTGATGCTCCCTCGTCGTGAGCGCATCACTTTACGCCAAATAGAGTTTTTACCGCTTTCCGGTAACCGCGTCCTTACCATTTTGGTTACTCAGAAAGATGAAGTTCACAATCGCATTATATTGACTAAAAGAGTGTATACGCGGGTGGAATTAGAGCAGGCGGCTAACCTGCTTAATCACACTTTTGCTGGCCAAACACTTGATATGATGCGAAAAAAGCTGTTTGAAGATATCAGGAAAACAAGAGCTGATCTTGATCGCACTATGGCCAGAGCAGTGGAAATGGCGGGCCAGGTATTTGAATCAGAAGAGCCTGATGGCAGTGATTGCCTAATTTCTGGGCAGACAAACCTAATGGGGTTTGAAGATCTGTCCGATATGACAAGTCTTCGACAACTATTTGATGCTTTTGCAGAAAAACACGAAATTCTTCATCTGTTGGATCAGTGCATGCAGGCTGATGGCGTGCAGATTTTTATAGGGGAAGAGTCAGGTTATCATCATCTTGATAATTGCAGCGTAGTTACCGCACCTTATGAAGTGAATAATCAGGTTGCTGGTGTTCTGGGGATCATTGGTCCAACACGAATGGCTTATGATCGAGTGATCCCAATTGTGGATGTGACAGCAAAATTGCTTGGCGCAGCCTTGAAACATTAATAACCGCCCCCAAATTAAGAGCGACTTTCAAAGATAAACTGACTGATACCCCCTTTACTAAGGGTGTTTTGGTTGACTTTACCCTATGTGAAACAGAGAGATTTCATCTCTAAGGAAGCACAGCATGACCAGAAAACAGGAAGCGGAACAAAATAATGCCGCTACTGATGTTAATAATGAGCAGTCCCCTGAAATTGAAGAGCTTGCGCCTGAAAATCAGGCGGCCTCTGAAGAGGAAGCTGCGAAAGAGGCAGAAACAGAATCTGAAGATGAGGCAGTGGTGGAAGCTGCATCAGCTGAAAGCGACTTAGCTGCACAGCTTGAAGAGGCGCGCAGTAAAGCCGATGCTAACTGGGATGTGGCGGTGCGAGCCAAAGCTGAATTGGAGAATTTGCGCAAGCGACATGAGCGGGATCTTTCCAAAGCCCACAAGTATGCATTGGAGCGTTTTGTAAATGAGCTTCTGCCAGTGCGTGATAGCTTGGAACTGGGGCTAAATGCAGCTCAGGATGATAATGCAGATGTGGCCAAGTTACGCGAAGGCACCGAGCTGACGCTGAATCTTTTTACCTCCGTGATGGAAAAATCTAACGTTGTAGTGATTGATCCAATAGGAGAGTCCTTCAATCCTGAGTTGCACCAGGCTATGTCCATGCAGCCAGTGGAAGATGTTGAACCTAACACTGTTGTTACAGTGATACAGAAAGGCTACAGCCTGAATGATCGCCTTATACGGCCGGCGATGGTAATCGTTTCTCAGGCTGTAACGACAAATATTGATGAGCAGGCTTGAAAAATAGATTAGCCGCCCCATCTTTAAGACAAAGCTAAATCGGCACAATTTGATTATATATACGACGTTCGTACTGGAGATTATTAATAATGGGTAAAATCATTGGAATTGACTTGGGCACCACCAACTCCTGCGTAGCAGTGATGGAAGGTGATAGCGCTAAGGTTATCGAGAATAGCGAAGGTGATCGTACGACACCCTCTATTATTGCGTACAGCAATGATGGTGAAGTCCTTGTTGGCCAGGCGGCCAAAAGGCAGGCGGTCACCAATCCCAAAAACACCCTATTTGCCATCAAACGTTTAATTGGGCGTCGGTTTGAAGATGACGTTGTTCAGCGTGACATCAAAATGGTGCCATATAACATCGTCAAGGCAGATAACGGTGATGCTTGGGTAGAAGCCAATGGCAAGAAAATGGCATCCCCAGAGATCTCTGCCAAAGTCTTGCAGAAGATGAAAAAAACTGCCGAGGATTACTTGGGTGAAGAGGTTACAGAAGCTGTTGTTACTGTTCCTGCCTATTTTAATGATTCCCAACGCCAAGCCACAAAAGATGCAGGCCGAATTGCAGGCCTGGATGTAAAGCGCATCATCAATGAGCCAACTGCAGCGGCGCTTGCTTATGGCATGGATAAGCAACGCGGTGACCAGAAACTGGCAGTATTTGATCTGGGTGGCGGAACCTTTGATATCTCAATCATTGAGATTGCAGAGATTGATGGCGAGCATCAGTTTGAAGTGCTTTCAACCAATGGTGACACCTTCCTGGGTGGCGAAGATTTCGATATGCGCATCATTGAGTATTTGGTAGCTGAGTTCAAAAAAGATCAAGGCTTTGATCTGCACAATGATCCTTTGGCGCTACAGCGTCTGAAAGAGGGTGCAGAGAAGGCCAAGATTGAACTCTCCTCCAGTCAACAGACAGATATTAACCTGCCATACATTACAGCTGATGCAAATGGCCCCAAACACCTGAATATCAAGCTAACTCGAGCCAAGCTGGAAGCGCTGGTTGAAGAGCTGGTTGAGCGTACCATTGCTCCTTGTCGCACTGCGCTACAGGATGCTGGGCTGGATGCTTCTGAGATTGATGAGGTTATCCTGGTGGGCGGCCAGAGTCGTATGCCTAAGGTACAAGAGGTCGTTAAAGGTATTTTTGGCAAAGAGGCTCGCAAGGATGTAAACCCAGATGAAGCGGTAGCCATTGGTGCTTCAATCCAAGGTGGCGTACTGGGTGGTGAGGTTAAAGATGTACTGTTGCTGGATGTAACTCCACTCTCACTCGGTATTGAGACAATGGGTGGCGTTATGACTAAACTTATTGATAAGAACACCACGATTCCTACCAATGCCAGCCAGACCTTCTCAACTGCGGAAGATAATCAGACAGCTGTTACCGTGCATGTCCTGCAGGGCGAACGTAACCAGGCTTCTGGTAATAAATCTTTAGGCCGATTTGATCTCTCTGATATCCCACCTGCACAGCGTGGTGTGCCTCAGATCGAGGTGGCTTTTGATATTGATGCCAATGGTATCTTGCATGTATCAGCAAAAGACAAGGCGACAGGTAAAGAGCAATCAATCACCATTAAAGCCTCGTCAGGCCTCAGCGATGAAGAAGTCGAGCGTATGGTAAAGGATGCAGAAGCACATGCTGAGGAAGACAAAGCCTTCCAAGAGTTAATTGCTGTTCGCAATCAGGCTGACGGTATGATCCATGCTGCGAAAAAGTCTATGGAAGAGTTGGGTGATAAGCTGGAAGCTGATGAAAAAACCAGTATTGAAGCCGCTATAGCAGACCTTGAAGAAGCTTTGAAAGGTGAAAACAAGGATGAGATCGAAGCTAAAACTACAACTCTGACTGAAGCCTCCAGCAAAATGGCTGAGCGTCTCTATGCACAAGAGGGGGCAGAGGCCGGAGCTGCACCAGAGGCTGGTGCTACAGATGCAGGGCAAGGCAAAGATGATGATGTCGTCGATGCTGAGTTTGAAGAAGTTAAAGATGACAAAAAGTAACAATGAGTAACATGTGCCTATAGTTTAGGCGCTGAGATACTCATAGCCAGAGCCTGGGTAGCTGTTTTGCAGCATCTCCGGGTTCTGGCTTTTTGGCTGTTATCTGTCTGCCAAACAATAACGGGAACTTAATTTAGGTTATGGGAAGAAATGCAGCACTCTATTTTCACATGCCTTAAAACCAGTCACTAGAAGCTGAATACATGTCAAAACGCGATTATTACGAAGTTCTGGGTCTTAACAAGAATGCCAGCGAAGCAGAGCTAAAGAAGGCATACCGCCGCTTGGCTATGAAATACCATCCAGACCGGAATACGGGAGAGGATGCCGTCGTAGCGGAGAAAAAATTCAAGGAAGCGAAGGAGGCCTACGAAGTTTTATCAGATGCGCAAAAACGTACGGCGTATGATCAATTTGGCCATGCTGGAGTAGACCCATCGATGGGCGGGCACGGCGGACACGGTGGCCCTGGTAACTTCAGTGATATTTTTGGCGATGTTTTTGGTGACATCTTTGGCGGTCAACGCGGTGGTGGTCAGCGCGTAAATCGTGGTGCTGATCTGCGTTATAACCTGGAATTGACACTGGAAAAAGCCGTTGCTGGCACCACAGTTCAGATACGCATACCTACGCATAAACCTTGCTCACCCTGTCGGGGAACCGGTGCGAAGAAAGGCAGCAAACCTGAGGTCTGTGCTACCTGTGGCGGGCATGGCCAGGTACGTATGCAGCAGGGCTTCTTCTCTATTCAACAAACCTGCCCGCGTTGCCAGGGTAATGGCACCATAATCAAAGACCCATGCCCCAGTTGTCGCGGATCAGGGCGAGTGCAGGAGACCAAAACGCTCTCCGTCAAAGTGCCTCCAGGTGTAGATACTGGGGACCGTATCCGTCTGGCCAACGAAGGAGAGGTCGGTGAACATGGTGGTCCTCCTGGCGATCTTTATGTTCAGGTGATGGTGAAAGAGCATGCGATCTTCACGCGTGAAGATAATCACCTGTTCTGCGAAGTACCCATCAGCTTTGCCAAAGCAGCGCTAGGTGGAGAGCTGGAAGTGCCAACGCTGGATGGGAAGGTGATGCTGAAAATCCCGGCTGGAACACAAACAGGAAAACTGTTCCGGATGAGAAACAAAGGTGTTAAACCTGTGCGAGGCGGCCCGGTGGGTGATCTTATGTGTCGGGTAAATGTTGAGACCCCCGTTAACCTGACAGAACGCCAAAAAGAGATACTTAAAGAGCTGGATGATTCTATGCGTGCTGGTGGTGCAAAACATAATCCACACTCAAGTAGTTGGGTGAATGGTGTGAAGAATTTTTTTGAAAGCATGGGGCTTACAAAGTAGCTATCGTAATTTTAATAAAAATCCTTCTTTCAATAATCTCTGATTGAGAAAAAGCTATGATTCGAATTGCAATTGTCGGCGCTGCCGGGCGCATGGGGAAAACTTTAATAGAAGCGGTTCAAGAGAGTGATGGACTGGTGCTGGGGGCTGCAACAGAACAACCACACAGCAGCTTGATTGGAGTGGATGCTGGTGATTTGGCAGGCGTGGGGACATTAGGCGTCAAAGTAACGGGCGCGCTAGCAGATGTCATTGATGATTTTGATGTGCTTATTGATTTCACTGCGCCAGCCGCAACGATGGCGCATCTTGAAGTTTGTCGAAAGGCTGGCAAACAGATGGTGATTGGAACAACCGGCTTGAGCGATGAAGAGAAGGGGAATCTGAATTCAGCTGCAAAGGATATTGGCATCATGTTTGCTCCTAATATGAGCGTAGGTGTCAATCTCTGCTTTAAATTACTAGAGCTTGCAGCCCGCGTAATGGGTGATGATGCCGATATTGAAATTGTTGAAGCGCATCACAGGCATAAAGTGGATGCGCCATCAGGCACAGCTCTGCGCATGGGTGAGGTAGTGGCTGATACCTTGGGGCGTGATTTGAAGGAATGCGCAGTATATGGCCGTGAAGGCCACACAGGTGAACGTGATCGCAAGACAATTGGTTTTGAAACCATTCGTGCCGGTGATGTGGTGGGTGAGCATAGCGTATGGTTTGCCACACCTGGCGAGCGGGTCGAGATTGTCCATAAAGCTTCAAGCCGTATGACTTTTGCTAAGGGGGCAGCACGCGCTGCACTTTGGATTAGTGGACAGGAAAAAGGTCTGTTTGATATGCAGGATGTATTGGATCTGCATTAATCGTGTTTCGGATAGGCAGCCTCGCTGCCTATCCACGCAGCATATAAATAGCCGTAACGCTGCTCTCCCTCCCCATAAGATTTTCTGTCCTAATTAATACCGCCAGTAATATGCTGGCTTAAAGTTGGCATACTCTCTGCTTGTTAAGCACTACATATCACAGCTTAATTTGGATTGAATATGCTAAATCTATTTTCAAATGCATCCCTTAACCCAACTGCTTCCGATGGCGTTACGGAAACAGGGGTGGCTGTTACTGGAGCAGATGGTGCTGAAATAGCTATTAATGGCACCAGTTTCGCTGATCTCTTAACGACTGAAAGCTCTCTGGCTGGAATGCTGGAAGAGCTTAAATCACTGCTTTCAGCAGAAGATTTTATGGCATTGGAAGGTATGCTCGCAGAGGGGCAAACATTGCCGCTTGGGGAAATTGTTGCCGCATTGAGGCAACAGCTCTCCACTTCCGACATGGAGCAGCTTGCGCCGCAGACACTTAAGCTTTCAGATGTGATGCCTGATCTGAAGATTGCAGTAGAAAAAATTGCTGAGACTTCAGCAGATAGTGCAGCAGAGCAGACGGCCGCTTCAATGGCTACTGTGCCAGCTATGCAGACTATAGTGCCTATTACCCTTGGCAAAACAACAATACCTGTCGCAATTGCAGTGGATCAAGCAGCTGTAGTGCAAACTTCAAATGGAAAACCCATGCAACCAGTAGCTAGCGGGCAGGTGGTGATTCCATCCAATGCAGAGGGTGACAAGGCCGGATTATCATTCAATATGAATCATTCATCAGCCGATTCAGGAGCTGGATCAGGTCAACAACCTCCCGCTGGACAGTCTCAGCTGGCAGAGGCTTTGGCAGCAGTGCAAACAACCCAAAAATCACCGGTTAATAATCTTTTTCGTACAACTGATGCGGGGTTAACGACGGTTAATAATGTTCCGGTTGCGCCTGGTTTAGCAGTGCAAAACAGTATCCAACCTCTTGTGCAAACCCCAGTTAATGCGTTGCCAATTCACACGCCAATGGGTGAGAAAGGATGGGATCAGGCTGTGGGCGAGCGCATGCTATGGATGGTTGGGCGCCAAATCCAGGGTGCTGAAGTGCGAATTACACCACCTCAGCTCGGCCCTATTGATATTCGCATCTCAATCCAAAACGATCAGGCCAATGTAACTTTTGCGGCACAGCATGGTGTAGTTCGAGAAGCGCTGGAGGCCTCAATACCTCGATTGCGTGAGATGTTGAGTGAAAATAACCTGCAACTGGTCAATGTTGATGTGAATCAGCGTAACAATGGTGAGCAGCGTGCATCACACTTTTTTAACCAATCTTCATCTGATGGGCAGGAGGGTGAAGGGTATGAGCTTGAGGGAGAGGAGGGTGCAGAAAGCAATGTGCTTACCATGCAGAGCGATGGCCTAGTGGATGATTTTGCATGATGTTATAGTAATATCTCTTGTCTAATCACATAACACCTAAAAGCCGCGGTTTACTGCGGCTTTTAGGTGTTATGTGATAGTGGCTTCTTTAGATATACTCCGAGTATCATGTAGCTGTTCTGATAAAAATTAGGGGGTACCTAGGCGTGCGTTTTGTAAAATTGATAATTGTCTTGTTTGTTATGGTCTTGGGTGTAGCTATCGCAGTAACTAATCCAGGAAACGTAGAGTTGAATTACGGTCTGGGTAGCTTGGAACTGCCTTTGTCTCTTGTACTGGTTGGTGCAATCAGTGTTGGGGCCGTTATTGGTTGCATTGTGGCGATAGGCATACTGATGCGCCTAAAGCGCGAAAATTCCAAACTACAGCGTAAAGCTCATTCTGATGCTGTAAGAGTTAGCAACCTAAGCGCGCTTCCATTGAAGGAACAGTAAATCTGATGGTGGAGTTTCTGCTGTTACTACTTCCAGTGGCAGCTGCTTCTGGCTGGTTAGCAGCAAAACGCAGCGATAAGCGGCAGAAAGCGGCTACAGCTGAAAGGGAACAGAACCCAGCGTATTTCAAAGGATTGAATTATCTATTGAATGAGCAGCCGGACAAGGCAATTGATGTGTTTGTCCAGATGCTCGACATAGATGATGAAACAGTTGAAACTCACTTGGCCCTAGGCAATCTTTTTCGCCGTCGTGGCGAGGTTGAGCGTGCAATCCGCATCCACCAAAATCTGGTTGCCAGACCAACACTGGAGCGCACGCAACGAGCTCAAGCTCTGCTAGAGCTGGGACAGGATTACATGCGTGCTGGCCTGTTTGACCGGGCTGAGAACTTGCTTGTTGAATTGCTCGAAATAAATCAGCATGAAGTTCCGGCACTACAAAACCTGCGCATCATCTATCAGCAGGAAAAGGAATGGGAAAAGTGCCTTGATGTGCTCTCCAAGCTTGAAGAGATAACGAGCGAAGTACAAAGCATTGACCGGGCACACTATTACTGCGAGTTGGCTGTAATAGCGCGTAAAAAACATGACTACACTCAGGCCGCAAAATGGTTAAAAAAGGCGCAAGAGAGTAATAGTGAATGCGTGCGGGCCACTTTAGTGCAGGGGAAGGTTGATCTCGCACAAAAAAACTATGTGGCAGCAATCCACTCGTTTAAGCACGTAGCGCAACAAGATCCTGCATTTATTTCAGAGATTCTTCCTGTTTTGATTCAGTCTTATATTGAGTTGGGTCAGCGGAATGAGTTAATTACCTGTCTGCAACAGCTATATCAGCAACAAAAAAATATTGCGGTGATGCTAGCGTTAGCAGATCTTCTGCAAGAAGATAAAGGTGATCAGGCTGCTGTGGAATTTGTGGTTGACTACCTACATAAATACTTCAGTCTTGATGGCACGCAGAAGCTTATTGATCTAAGCCGAAAATGCGCGCAAGGCTCATTTGCAGGCACGTTTTTAATTTTACATGAGCAGCTTGCCATGCTTTTGGAAAAGCGCCCAGCATACCAATGCAAGCAATGCGGCTTTGAAGTAAAAACATTGCACTGGCAATGCCCAGGCTGTAAATCATGGGATAGTATTAAACCAGTCCAGGATATGGATCTTATTGAACAACCGGTTTTGAATTAATGACAAAAATTGAAAACAATTCTCGTGTCATTGTGGCACTGGACTACCCATCTGCAAAACCTGCGCTCGAACTTGTAGCTGCGCTTGATCCAACGCTGTGTCGCCTTAAAGTGGGCAAAGAGATGTTTACCCGTCTTGGCCCTCCATTTGTTGAGACGTTAGTGAATAAAGAATTTGATATCTTTTTAGATCTTAAATTTCATGATATCCCAAACACTGTCGCAGCAGCTTGTGTTGCAGCAGCTGACCTAGGTGTTTGGATGATCAACCTACATGCCTCAGGTGGACGACGCATGATGGAGACAGCAAGAGAGCGCCTGGATGGCTTATCACATAGACCGCACCTTATTGCTGTAACAATACTGACCAGTCTTGGCCAGGAAGATATTGCAGAAGCAGGTTTTAGCGGAACACCGGCAGAAAATGTATTACGTCTTGCCAAGCTTGCAGAGAGCAGCGGAATGGATGGTATTGTCTGTTCTCCACTAGAAGCAATTGATGTTAGATCAGAGGTTGATTCCAATTTTCTATTGGTAACCCCGGGCGTAAGGCCAAAACAGGCAGAATTAGGCGACCAGCTGCGCGTGATGACACCTTCTGATGCACTAAAGAATGGTGCGGATTATTTGGTTATAGGGCGGCCTATAACAGCTGCGCCTGACCCATTACAGAGCCTTCAGAATATTCTGACTGAGATCGAAACAAAGTAATACCTTGGAGCTAGAATCTACGCTTTATTATCAATAATTCTTCAGCCATATTTTATAAGGAGTTATTGAGATGATTCGCCCATTAAAGATTGCAGTTACACTATTTTTTGTTCTATTTTCAGGCTTTGCATTTGGCGGGCCAGTAAATATAAATACTGCTGATGCAGAGTCTTTGGCAAAAGAGTTAAAAGGGATTGGCCAAGTTAAGGCGCAAGCGATTGTTGAATATCGGGAAAAGCATGGCCCTTTTAAAACGATTGATGCACTTGCCAGTGTTAAAGGCATTGGTTCAACGATTATTGGTAGCAATCAGGAAAACATTAAGCTTGATGCTGTTAATTAAAACATGTGAAGCTACAGGAACGGATGCAAGGATTTGCATCCGTTTTTTTATGCGTGCTGTTTAGCATATGATGATCCAGAGAAGCTCTGATGCTGGATTAGTCTGTTAGACTGAAAGCCGCAAAGATGGGAAGGTAGATGCTCAAACTGTACCAAAGTAATCACCTGGAACAACTGGTAGGTGCATTGGCGGCAATCACTTCTGAGCCGCAACAATCTCCCTTAGTTGCAGAAACAGTAGTTGTGCAGCACCCGGCTATGGGGCGTTGGCTCTCATTGCGCTTGGCTGAGCAGCTTGGAATCTGTGCCAACATGAGTTTTCCACTGCCCGCTGGCTTTATCTGGGGGATCTTTCGTGCTGCCTTGAAAGAGGTGCCAGAGCACAACCAGTTTGAACCAACCATTCTAATTTGGCGTATTCTTGAGCTGTTGAATGAGGTAGAGCATCAGGATCGGTTTCAACCTGTTTCAACCTACCTAGCCAGTGGCGATGATGTAAAACGGTATGATCTGGCTTGCCGTATTGCTGAGGCTTTCGACCAGTACTTACTCTATCGCCCTGATTGGATAAAAGCTTGGGAAGCTGGTCGTACTGCTGTTACAGGTGATGGCTGGCAGGCTGAGCTGTGGCGTAGATTATCAATATCCAGCTCCGGATCACATTGGATTCATCTGCAACAACAACTACGTCATACCCTGTCATCAGATGATGCAATAGATAAGCTCCCTGAGCGCATCTCAATATTTGCTCTTTCTACATTATCCCCTGGCTACCTTGAAACAGTTCGATGCATATCAGAGCAGATAGATGTACATCTGTTTTTACTTAACCCCTGTGCTGCACATTGGACAGAGATTGTTGACGAGAAAAAGAAAGCCAAGTGTGAAGAAGATGCAGATGGTAGTGAACTCTATCTGGAAGTCGGTCACCCACTATTGGCATCCCTCGGTCGACAGGGACGGGATTTTGTTGCCTCACTTTATGGATATGATCCGACGATAATAGATCTCTTTGAAACAGCTAAAAAGCAGAATCTACTGGGTCAACTCCAACAGGATATCCAGCATCTGCATGATAGAAGTGCTGATCAAAAATTACCGTTGCCGCTTAAAGATCAATCCCTACAATTTCACAGTTGCCACAGTGTTATGCGTGAGGTTGAAGTACTCAAAGATCAGTTGCTGGACATTTTTCAAAAGAATAAAAATATAGCGCCATCAGATGTACTGGTTATGTCACCGGATATGGAGTCTTACGCTACCTATATTGAAGCTCTATTTTCAGCAAGTGACGCAGCTGTTATTCCATACAACATAACAAACAGTGGTGCAGCACTTGATAGCCCACTAATTGATGGTTTTTTTAAACTACTGCAAATCAGCAAAAGTCGACTTGATAGTAATAGCATCATTGATCTGTTGGAAATTAAAGCCATACAAAAACGCTTTGAAATAGCAAAGAGTGATCTTGACCTGATTATCCACTGGATTAGAGAGTGCGGTATCCGCTGGGGTCGTGACGCTACAGAAAGGGAGCGCCTTGGCCTGCCTAATACCAACCAAAATAGCTGGCATGCAGGGTTGGATCGAATGCTTTTAGGCTACGCATTACCCGGCAATGAAACTCAGCTGTTTCAGGGGATCCTGCCTTATGATGATATTGAAGGGGTCGGTGCCGCTGTACTCGGTAGCCTCAATGCTTTTATGGCGGCACTCTTTGATCTGCAAATAAAACTACAGAGTGAGTATTCCATTGATCGATGGTGTCAGTTGTTATGTGATGTGTTGGAATCTTTTTTTGCTCCGGCAGAGCAAGAAGAAAATCAGGTCCAGCTGCTGCGTAATGGTGTTGAAGCGTTAAGCAATCAAAGCCACTGCGCTGACTTTAAAGGCAAGGTGTCAGCAGAGTTAATTCATAAGCACCTTAAAACTCAGCTTGCGAGTGAGCAAGGTGGTCATCGTGCACTGAACCATGGTGTGACTTTTTCAGCACTCACCTCAATGCGTAGCCTGCCTTATAAAGTTATATGCCTTATTGGCATGAATGATGGTGCTTTTCCAAAGCAGCGACCAAAACTTGGGTTTGATCTTACGGCAAGGCAGTTCAGGTTTGGGGATCGTAATCACAGAGCAGATGATCGATACCTGTTTTTAGAGGCGCTGATGTCAGTGCGACATACTCTTTATATCAGTTTTATTGGGCAACATATTCGGGATAACAGTCAATTACCTCCCTCTGGCTTGGTTGATGAGTTGCTTGATTATTTAGACCGTTGTTACCATACAGATGAAAAAGACGGCATCCGGGAACACTGCGTAACCCACCATCCACTCCAAGCATACAGTCAGCGATATTTTCGATTAGATAGCAGGTTGACGAGCTATTCAAAAGAGATGTTTCAAGCGCATCAAGCCAATACTGATGTGATCATGCCTGGCAGCCCATTTTTTAGTTATCCACTTTCAGAACCGGATCAAGAGTGGCGCAAAGTTGAGTTGATGCAATTAATTAAGTTCTATTCTAATCCTGCTCGATACCTTATTCAGCATCGATTGGGTATCTATTATGAAAAGGAAGAGGAACTATTAGACACAACTGAGCCGTTTACATTGGAATATTTTAACAAATGTGAACTGAATCAATATCTGGTTGAAAAATGTTTGACAGGGGAGAGTAACGGCAATCTACATCTACAGGCACGTGCAAGTGGTGAATTACCGCATGGCTGTTTTGGCGATCAAATATTTGCAAAACAGATGGGGCATTCAAAAAAGTTTATCGATAGATTAAAGCCTTATCTTGATTTGTCGAGTGAAATGTCTGTTGAGGTTGATGTTCGTCAAAATGACATGCAGCTTTATGGGCGGTTAAACAAAATTAATCGAGATGGTCAATTTTATTTTAGCGTCCATTCAATTTGGAATAATCAACTGTTGGAATTGTGGATACGACACCTTGTGCTAAATGTAATGCGGTCATCAGGTGTGCAATTAACAAGTCGTTGGTTGGATGATAAAAAATTGCATTGTTTTATGCCAGTAGAAACGCCTGAGAAATATCTCGCAGAATTGCTTGATCTATATTGGCATGGTTTGCAATATCCACTTCATTTTTTTCCAAAAAGCAGTTTTGAATATATGACACATCGCGCTAAAGACAAGAGTGTCGAAGAGTGCATAAGTAAAGCAAAACAAAAATGGTGCGGTGATTACAACAATAACAATGAATGTGATAACGCGTACTATAATCTGGCATTCTCTACAGATGATCCGTTAGATGATAGTTTTAAAGAATTAAGTGAGATAATATTTAAACCATTACTTGAGCATTTGCAATCAACATGAGCGGTTTGACAACTATGAAAAGAAAAGCATTTTATATTTCAGATGGTACAGGCATCACCATTGAAGCACTGGCCAAAAGCTTATTAACGCAATTTGATGGTGTTTCTTTTGATCGTGAAATTGTCCCTTACGTAGATACTGTCGATAAGGTGCGTAGCGTTGTTGAACGTATCAATGCCGCCGCCGATTCCGAGGGTGAGCCACCCATTGTTTTTTCATCTATGGTGGATGTGGCCAGTCGTAATGTTTTAGAGGCCAGCAAAGGTGTAGTGCTGGATTTCTTCGGCACTTTTATTGGCCCTCTTGAAAAGGTACTGGGCGTAAAATCATCCCATACCATCGGTGGTGTTCATACGATGGGAAGTGGCGAAGGTTATGGGCGATGGATTGATGCAGTGAACTTTGCCTTGCAATATGATGATGGACAACGCATGCAAAAACTGGATACGGCAGATCTGATTTTAACAGGCGTATCACGTTCGGGTAAGACACCAACTTCACTCTATCTGGCGATGCAGTTTGGAATACGTGCGGCTAATTACCCTCTTACAGAGGAAGACTTTGAATATGATGGTTTACCTGAGCTTTTGAAACCACATAAAAAAATATTATTCGGCTTAACTATTTCACCTCAACGTTTAAACAGCATTCGCCAGGAGCGCAAGCCGAACAGCCGTTACTCATCTCTTGCCCAATGCCGTACTGAAATTGCGACAGCTGAGCGGCTATTCCAGCGTGAGAAGATACCTTATCTCAATACCACTGCTAAATCGGTAGAGGAACTGGCATCAGGGATTCTGATTCAAACGGGCTTAAAACGACGTGCAGCTGTAGCTAATTAATCTAGATGCCAGCAATTTTTATAGAACATGTATTTTTAATTTAGCTAAAAGACTTATAGTTAGCTTCCGCTTAAAACGTTTCAGATTTATTGACCTGCTAATTGATCAATCAACGATGAGATAAGAGCAATGACAACCTCTGTTCAAGCGCTTTTCAAGCCCTTCCAATTTGGCCCTCTTAGCCTAAGTAACAGACTGGTTATGGCGCCTATGACCCGCTCCTTTTCACCCAATGGTGTTCCCGGCCCGGATGTTGCCGATTACTACCGTAGACGCACCGAAGGGGGTATCGGTCTAATTATCACTGAGGGTGTGCCGATCAACCACAAGGCCTCATCCGGCTATCCTGCCTGCCCCACATTGCATGGCGAAGCGGCACTGGCAGGATGGAAACAAGTGGTGGATGGGGTGCATGAAGCCGGTGGCTGTATCATGCCCCAGATCTGGCATGTGGGCATGGCCCGGCAACCGGGCATGGAGCCTGATCCGAAAATGCCAGGGTACGGCCCATCGGCCCTAACCATGGGCAACGAAGTGCCTGCTGTGGAGATGTCACAAGCGGATATAGATGAGGTCATCGCCGCCTATGCCGATGCTGCTAAAAATGCTAAAAAGGTTGGTTTTGACGGTGTGGAAATCCATGGTGCTCACGGCTATCTCATCGATCAGTTTTTCTGGAAGGAGACCAATCAACGCGCTGACCACTATGGTGGCTCCTTTGAGAACCGTCTCCGTTTTGGCATTGAGGTTATCGAGGCGGTCAGAACGGCAGTAGGCCCAAACTTTCCTGTGATGTTCCGTTTCTCCCAGTGGAAAGCCACTGACTTTGAGGCAAAACTGGCGCAAGCACCGCAGGAGCTGGAGCAATTTCTTATGCCCTTGTCAGAGGCTGGGGTGGACATCTTTCATGCCAGCTCACGGCGCTTCTGGGTTCCAGAGTTCAGCGGTTCTGATCTCAATGTGGCCGGCTGGACCAAGAAGATCACCGGCAAGCCGACCATCACCGTAGGCTGCGTCGGGCTGGATGATGTTAACTGGAGCGGTGCCAATGCTAATGAATTGGATGAGCTCATCCGTCGCTTAGAGATGGAGGAGTTTGATCTGGTGGCCGTAGGTCGTGCTTTGCTGGCGGAGCCAGAGTGGGCGAATAAGATCCGTGAGGGGAAGTTTGATGAGATTGCGCCGTACACTAAACAGGCGCTGAAACGTTTGGTCTAAATGATTGGTAGGTTGGGATGACGCCTATAACTTAGGCATCACCTCAACCTACGGACTGGTGAGAAATATGGTTTAAAAACCAGCAGGGTCAATCACTCCACTTTGGCAGTTAGAACCTGTATGAGCTGCATTTTCCAGCAGTGTACTGATGTTGCTATTGGCTTCAATATTTCCCTTAAGGTTGATCCACAGTTCGCTGATCATTCCTGAGCTACAGCGCACATTCACCTTACTGCCTGCGCCATTTCCAAATGCCTTATCAAATTTGGCCTTAATCTCTGATGCTGTAACTCTCTTGCCAATATTGGCTGCAAGAAAATCCCTGACAACGGAGTTGTTTATCTTCAGGGCAAGAGTCATGGACTCCGTATAATATTCCTCAGGTGTTGGGCTGTAACAGGTGCCATGTTTAATCCACTCATGGCGCTGTAGAAAGGACGCCACCCCAGGCATGATCTCTATCAGTTCGCTATAGGTATCATCAGAGAGTCCAAGAGCCGGCAGTTGATTCCAGGCTTTGCGTTTATCCAGCTTTTTGTCTTTCTTTGAGACACCACAATAGATATTGGTCTTGGGTTGCGGCCATAGGCCATGCAGAGTGAAATGGGTTGCGTCATAACGGTCATCGGTTTGGCTCTGACACTCATTCTTATCTTGATGAGTCTGGCAAAATGCTGGTTGCCAGCTTAAAGCCAAAAGATACTCATTTCCCTTTATTTGAGGCGTACCCGGTGAGGGACCTGAGCCTGTATCCGATGTTGAAGAAGATGCATTGCAACCCGTAAGCAGTGTGCCGCAAGAAGTGGATACCCAGCGCTCCCTGGGGGCAGCATTTTTTACCCGGATGCGATAATGCGTGGCATCAAACTTGTTTTTAGACATAACCTCATAGGCCATATCTTCGGTTAGCTGGATATTTCCGGGGTTGGTTTTCTTTTTAATAGATTGGTACGCGGGGCAGTCCTTGTTATTAGCGATGAAGTGCCCATCTATTTTGACTTCAGCCAGTGAGGCAGATGATGTAATAAGAGCTAGGATGGAAAATAGAAAAAGGTTATATCGACTTTTCATTATGGCTTCCTTATGTCTGGTTGGTTATCCCTGGTTACGAATAAAAGATCTGAGCTTTATGCCCCTTATTCCCCTTGAGTCAATAGTTTGTAGGTTGAGAGGTCTGAACTTCAACCTACAGGTTGTTTGAAGCCATTTGTTTATTATGAATGCCTACGGCAGGTTTTATTTAATGGAGAGTGTGTCAGGCTTTTTGTCTTATAAGTTGAATGCTTGGCGTATTATTTTATTGAGTACGGCTGTTTCCTGAGGTGGGTATATCACTGTTATGCGCTTTCCCTCGCGAGATAAAAACAGTGCACTGGCTGCAGGAACAGCGTTGGCATTTGCAAAATCTTGTCCGCCAGGTGAGTTTACGTCAACAAGGATAAATTCAACCTGGCTTTCAAATTCGCCTCGCACTTGAGTGAGGCTTCCCATTATGTGATCGCTTCCTGCGTTATTGGCGTCATAGATAATGACAATTGCGGGCTTTCCTTTTCCAATTTTTGTGGTGTCAGAGCTGTAACCTTGGGGTAGCATGGCCCAGGAAAATGCCAGGATAGCGATGCCTGCAAACAGGATTATCACTAGTTTTTTTATCACGGGGTTTTTCTGATCTGTGTTTTGTGGTGTTGTCATTGTTCTTTATCCGGGTAATGGGGGGTTGAGCTTAATGCTAGACTGGTTTTTCTCTATTTAGTTCCAGTTTGTAGGTTGGGGTGAGGCACGAACCCCAACATGCAGGAGTAACAATTAAGCTCCATAGGTACATTCAAAATATACCTGCCAATTTTATTTTAATGATTGAGTGTAATGGAATATTTAAATTCTGTGCAATGATTATGTTGGGGTTCGTACCTCACCCCAACTTACGGGCTGCGTTGAGGGCAAAATGTAAAGCCGGGTTCATAGAGTTTTGGTTTGTATGAAAATATAGAGTGTCTATGGGGCTTTCCAGTGTTGTAGGGTGGGTTAGCGATAGCGTAACCCACCATTTGACTTTGATTTGGTGCAATACGCTACGCTATTGCACCCTACGGCCCTAAGTGATTGCTTTAACAATTTTGTTCCTAATGGCATTGAATTTAAACAAAGGATAAGTTCCAATGATAAATGAAAATACTATTCCAAATATTGTTAGAAAGGAATCTTCTCCTTGCTTAAATGAATACACAAAAAAACCAAATATTCCATAAAAAGAGACCATAAGAAGTATTATTACAATCGTAATTAAATTGCTTTTTCTTCTTTTCTTAATATCATCACGGCGTTTCTTAGCATTAATTTTTGCTAGATTAATAGCCTCAATTTCTTTAATTGCCTCATCACCTTCTGCTACCTTTCTTTCAAGAATGGTTTATTCTCTAAGATGTTTTTCGAATCCATTAGCAGTTAGAAATGCTAGTGCATCTTCAAGTGTATCCTGACTTATGTCTTCTGGCGTTGATGTTTTCGATCTTAACTCATGATGCAGATATTCAGCGTCTTCTTTCGATATTTTACCAATAGAATATTCTTTTTTCATTAAGTCAAATTTTTCAGAAACTGAAGAATTAATATGTGAGGATAGAACAACTTGCGCTTTAGCAATTACATCCATCGACTTTGGCAATGATCTCGAGTTAGTTAAACCTTTATTTAATTTAAACCAGAACCTGTTAGTTATAAAATCAATATCGGTTGCAAATGGGATGTTATTACCTGCGGTTTTAATTAATGGGTTGAATGCAAGAAAACGAGTAAAGTTGTTCCCTGACATTAAAATATATCCTGTTTTTTCAAATGCGCCTGAATTCACACCTTTGCGCAGATTATTTATTCTAGTAAATGCTTTTAATACTTTAATGCATTTTTCTTCATTGAATACTCGACCAGAGTCTTCTACTTGTTGTTTTATTTTGTTGACCAAACTCTCATCTTCAATATTGTATTTGTGATCGTCATAAAAGTTTTCCCTTTCCTCGATGCTAATGCGCTTACTGCCTAGCTGAGAATAAAATTTAGCCTTCTTCTCCAAGATATCGCTTTTTGATCTGCAATTTTCTAAAATGCTTATCATTGCATTTTTAGATGGGTCTAAACTAAATTTACCTTCATATATCATTTCTGCAACGTGGAAAAAACCATCCACTTCATCTTTGCACTCACTAAAATACTTTAATGTGATATATTTTTTACCGCTTTGATTGATTTCTTTTACTAAATTATGAAAATCATCAAATAATTGTTTATATAACGTACCGTTTAAACCTGCTGAGTTGAAAAGGTGTTCTGTGTCAAGATATATGGTTAATTCAGTTTTCCATAACCCAATATCATTTAGGTCGGGCGTATATCGCACACCGTTATATAGTACAAATCCTTCTCGTACGGCATTTAGTATATCAGTCAAACCAGGCGTTTCTTGCCTTGTTATAATGTATGAGCTGATATAATCAACATATTTTTCTTCGACTGCACCATCAAGTAAATATGATCTAAAACTGTCAATTATCGTTGCTTTTTCATCTTCATTTATATCAGATTTAGATGCATACTCAATATAAGAGATGAGATCATCAGTGATCTCGTCTTGCTTATTTGTTGTTGACTTTAATTCATCTGAGAGAGACGTTGAATTAAGCTCAATCTCTGGATTTAGTGTATAAACACCATCTTTAGATAAGATGATATGTTCTTGATTCTTTAGTCTGTTTTTTAATGTTGTTTTAACAACCGACTCTGGAATTTGAAAACTAAATACATCTTCTAACAGTTGTGTGACTTCAGTAGTATTAAATGATTGCTTGTTTTCAAAGAATATTGCCGCTTTTATTAGCTCGGCTATAACATCGTAAATATCTTTATCGCTATCATATAATTCACGAAATAAAACCACCGATGCCAGCAACTTGTTTTCTTGCATAAGAAATTCCCTTAATAATATAAATTCACGGCTTATTTACATAACTAGTAATTTTGATCAGCAACTATGTGGTTTTCTAATTTTTGTACCAATACTCAGCCATTTTCTCATTAATCATTAATGCCCACAAATATGGGAAATAGTCAGAATCTTTTCACCTTAATAAACGCATATATTTTCGTTTTCATTATTATCTGCAAAAAGAGCTAATTTTCACAAAGTGCTTAACCTTAATGCAACTTTCCTCACTTTTAAGGATAATCACCCTCCAGCTTTTAAATACAGGTAAAGAGTTATGCGCATCGGCCAGGGTTATGATGCACACCGTTTTGCTGCTGATCGGCGGTTGGTGTTGGGTGGAGTTGAGATTGAGCATGATCTGGGGCTTGCGGCCCATTCGGATGGTGATGTTCTGATTCATGCGTTGTGTGATGCGCTGCTGGGTGCTGCGGGGCAGGGTGATATTGGTCGCCACTTTCCCGACAACAGCGCTGACTTTAAAGATATTGATAGCCGCATCCTGCTTCGCCGGGTGGTGGAGCTACTGCACGGTATGGGGTTGCGGGTGCATAATGTCGATACCACTATTGTGGCGCAGGCACCTAAGCTTGCACCGCATATTCCTACCATGCGGGAGCGTCTTGCTGCTGATCTTCAGATTGGTGAATCTCACGTCAATATCAAGGCTACTACGACTGAGAAGATGGGTTTTGCCGGACGCGGGGAAGGGATTGCCAGTTATGCTGTGGCTCTTTTAGAAGAGTAGGCTAGACTAGGCAAAAGTTGATTTGATTGACAAATTGCTGGTTAGCTATACCCTGTGCCATATTATGACGCAGGCAAAGCGAGGTAACTGTTGAATATTGGCCACCATCTAATTATTGAATGTCAGGGTCGGCATGCTCATCTTGATGAGCAGGAGCTGGAGGTATTGCTTGTGTCTGCGGCTGAAGCGGGCGGTGCCTCTGTGTTGCAGGCTCATTTTCATCCTTTTGGTGCAGGGAAGGGCATAACCGGGGTTGTGCTTTTGGCTGAGTCTCATATCACGGTGCATACCTGGCCTGAGCACGATTATGCGGCCTTCGATGTTTTTATGTGTGGTGACTGCAAACCTATGCTGGCTGCCGAAGTCATCACCCTAGCTTGTCCGGATGCAGTAACCTCGGTGCAAATCATTGAACGTGGTCTGCCTATCAATGCAGGGAATGTCTCTGCGAACCCCTCAAATTCTCACTTTCAGTCTGACTCTTTCAGTGCTGGGTGAGGTAGCGGTAAATAATTCATGATGATCTACGGGAGAGTTATGAGAATTATCTTGATGATGTGCATCCTCTTGCTTGTCCAATTGGGGCTAAGTGGATGTACTTCGGATGAAGAGCTGTGGCAAAAGGCGCTTGCAACAGGATCAGCTGAAGCAAGTGTTGGACTTAAGCAGCTTAATGATCAGATTAACAGTCAATCCATTCGAAATACTAAGTTGCTGAGTTCTTATGCGGATGTTGTAAGACAGCAGTCTCCAGAGTTGCGAGAGATTGTTGATACGCTAGCAACAGATGCCACAGTGAATGGGCCTATTGTTAAAGGACTGAAAGATCGGCTGGATAGCGCAAATAAGACGCTTCCTGAGGCGGTTAAGGGTGGTGAACAGGCGGTGGTTGCGTTGCAACGGGAGTTTAATGCGATTCAGGTGGCCGCTGATCCGGCTCTGTTTGGCATGATGCTGACTGACCCCATCAATGTGTTGGCGGATATGTCGAATGGCAAATTGGCTCGTGTTGAAGCGATGAGTAAAGAGGCTACTCAGCAAGCTAATCGAACGGGTGATTATGGGCCAGGCAGCCAGTTGGTGGGTAATCCCAATTATGGTGGCTGGAAGCAAGATAGCCAGGGGCGCTCCTTTTGGGAGTGGTATGGCATGTACTCCCTGTTCAGTAATATGTTTAGGCCACCCATCTATTACGGTGGCTGGGCTGGCAACCGGGGTTACAGCTATTACAGTGATTACGGACGTAATTACTACACCTCGCCATCACAGCGTAAGGGGCAGCAAGCTCAAGCGGCCAAAACAAAACAGAAGTTTCAAAAAAGTGGCAAGTCTTTCAAAAGTCCTTACGCCAAAACCAGAGCGGGCGCATCGGCCACAGCCAAGCGAAGCTCTGTTAAATCTGCCAACAAGTTTTCAAGCAAGAGCAAACGAAGCAGCTTTAAAACGCCGAGCAAGTTTGCCAGAGGTAGTTCATCTGCTCGTAATTCATATTCACGCACCAGCCGCAGTTTTAGTGGCGGAAAATAATTTAGTACCGGAGAAACAAAATGAATAATGATTTTTCACTATGGGCGGTCGGTATTATCTTCGTAGACTTGCTCATCGCTGTTGGTGCTATCTGTGCGTTGCGTTACCTTCAAGGCCTACTGGCTGGAGTAGATACGACGACTGAACTGGCAACGCGAGACAACTATGCCTTTGGTATTTCGGTAGCAGGTGGAACTTTGGCTTTGGCTTTGGTTTTGGCTGGAGCAGTCAGTGGAGAGGCATCTGAAGGCATTCTAAGCGAAGCCTGGAATGTGTTTGTCTATGCTGTTGTTGGCATTGTGTTGTTGAAGGTGGGGACGATCATTAATGATCAGGTTATCTTCCACCATTTCTCACTCAAACAGCAGGTGCATGAAAATAATATTGCTGCGGGTATTGTGCAGGCCGCTAATCTGATTGCGCTGGGTTTGATTATTAATACGGCCGCTCATTGGGTTGAGTCTGAGACATGGCTGGGTATCTTTTCAGTGATTCTAGTCTTCTTTGTGGCACAGGTTGTACTGTTGGCCGTTACCCGCTTGCGTGGACGAATCTATGAGAAACGCCACAACGGTGAAGTGCTGCAACAAGCACTTGAGAATGGTAATAGTGCCTTGGCTATTCGTTACATGGGACATCTGATGAGTGCTGCATTTGGTGTTAAGGCTGCCTCTGGTCTGGTTGCCTTTCACACAACCGCTTTGGTGGGGTTAGTCTTCAACTGGTTGTTTGTGGCTTTAATGATTACTGCTCTTATCAGTGGACTTGCTGCACTTGCGCGTCATGCCGTGTTACTCAATATCAATGTAATTGAAGAGGTGGATGATCAGCAGAATATTGGTGTGGCCTGTATTGAGGCAACACTCTTTATTGCAGTGGGGCTGATTGTGAGTTCGCTGCTTGGATAGATAGTTATGGAAGCCACTGTCCCGTCATCCAGGCGGCTGCTGGGTCATGATGTCCTGCTGATTGGCGGCATGTTGGTTTTGGCTGGGTGTGGGCTGATTTATGAATACCTATTGGCGCATTATGCGGGGCGCATCCTCGGTGCGGTAGAGAGTGCCATCTATGCCATGATTGGCATCATGATTGTGGCGATGGGCATTGGTGCTTTCCTGGCCCGATGGATTAAATGCCCGTTTACCGGTTTTGCCTGGCTTGAGGCAGGGATAGGCCTGTTGGGCGCTTGTTCTATTCTTCTGATGGCAGGGATGCTTGCCTTCACTTACACGTTGCCAGAGTGGCTGCAGCAGATCTACGGGCTGCATCCTTCCATCACCACTGATGGTGGATTTATTGCGACGTTACAGACTATCGCTTACTACACCCCTTTCGTTGCCGGTTTTATATTAGGTGCAATGATTGGGATGGAAATCCCGCTGATTGCGCGGGTGCGGGAGCAGATCCACGGCAGGCATCTGGCCCACAATACCGGCACCATCTACGGAGCAGACTATATCGGAGCAGGTATTGGAGCGGCAATCTGGGTGGGCGTCTGTCTCAATATTCCGATCATGGTCGCTGCGGTTGGGACTGCCGCAGTTAATCTGCTGGTTGGCCTTCTTTTCCTCTGGCGTTATCAATCAGAAATTATCCAACCTGTCAGATTGTGGTTGGTGCATGCAGGGCTGGCTATCGTATTAGTGGTGTTGGCCTTTAATGGCAGTGGTTGGGTTATGCAGATGAATTACACGCTGTTTAAAGACACCCCAATCTATAGCAAGGTGACACCCTATCAACATATAACGCTGACAAGCCGTCATGTAGGGCAGGGGCTACCAAGCCTGTTAAGTCTTTATATCAATGGACGGCTACAGTTTTCCAGCAGCGATGAGAACATCTACCACAGCTATTTGACCTATCCTGCGCTGCTTGCATCTGCCCGGCATGATCAGGTGCTGGTGATTGGTGGTGGCGATGGCATGGCAGTGCGCGATATTCTGCGTTGGAATCCAAAACAGGTGACGCTGATAGATTTGGATGCGGCCATGATTGAGCTCTTTAAAGGTGAAGATCCTGACCTGCCTGAAAATATTGAGCAGACACTACTGGGCTTTAACCAAAATGCCTTTAATGACCCTAGGGTGTCGATCATTGTTGGTGATGCGTTCATTGAGGTAGAGAAGTTGGTCTCTGAAGGACGGCATTTTGATACCATCATTATCGATCTTCCTGACCCCAGTCATCCTGATCTGAATAAGCTCTATTCCGATTTTTTCTATGCTCGGCTTAAAGAGCTGCTTTCAGGTGATGGAGCCATTGCTGTGCAGTCAACATCCCCCTATCATGCCAAGAAAGCCTTTGTTTCTATTGGAAAAACAATGGAATCTGCTGGGTATATTACAGAGCAGTACCACACTAATGTGCCAACCTTTGGGGAGTGGGGCTGGACCATTGGCACAGTCCGTGGACAGTCACCATCGCAACGAATTGCCAAAGTGGCTGAATTGCCTATAGTAGACCCTTGGCTCTCAAAAGCAGCATTAGAAGCAGCATTCATTTTTGCCCCCGCCTACTTTGAAGGTACTGAAAATATTGAAATTAATCGCTTGGGCAGCCATCAGGTTTATCAGTATCACCATGAAGCCTGGTCTAAACAAAACGGTGTTTTTTTCGCACAAATGAAAAAATAGACTTGACGCATGTCATAATATGACATAACTTCTAAGACAGCTGCCATATTATGGCAGTCAACATTACACAGGAGCATTGTATGACCATTACGCTTGAAGAGCTGGCGTTTCGTTTAAACGACCATGTAACGGATGAAGGCACCTCATTTGATGCCTTGCTGATGGACAATGGTGTGCTAGAAGTTGTCTGCTCAAATAATGATGAGTTTCCGCTTCATCTGGCACTCACGGATACGCAGCTGCTGGCGGTTACGCCGCTGTTTAATATTAGTGAAGTGACCCCTAGTGAAGTTGAAAACCTCAACAAGGTGCTACTACAACTTGCTCCAGCTGTACCCTTAAGCGCTTTTGGTTTGCAGGATGATACCTACATCCTGTTTGGTGCGATGGCTTTGGGTACCAGTTTCGAGACCATTGTTCATGAATTGGAAGTTCAGGCAGAAAACACAATTGATGTTTTAGAAGCCATCCAATCCTTACTCGCTTAATCAGAGGTTTGACATGAGTATTTTAAAAGATATTTTTACCGCCATGCGCGGCGGTGCCAGTGAAGCTGGTGAAGCAATTGTGGATGCCAATGCAATCCGTATCCTTGAACAGGAAATCCGTGATGCAGAGACTGCCATTGCAAAAGCAAAGCAGAGCTTAACCCGCTTAAAAAGCTCTGAAATTAAATTGAAGCGTGAAATCAATAGTCTGAGCACTGACTATGATGATTATGAAGCGAAAGCAATTGAAGCCCTGAATGTGGGTGAAGAAGCGCTAGCTGAAGAGGTGGCTGGCCGCTTGGAAGAGATCACAGTAGAGCGTGATGATAAAGCTTCTGAGCACAGTGCACTTGAGAGTGAAGTGAACGGCATCAATAAATTGATCCGTTCACGTGAAAAGATCATTCAGAAAAATAAGCGCGAGCTGGAGAAGGTAAAGACCATAAAGGAAGTTCAAAAGGCAACGACAAGTATCTCTGATAACGTTGCTGCCACCAGCTCCAGTCAACATCGTGTCTCAAAGGCACTGGATCGTGTCAAAGCCAAACAGCAAAACTGGCGTGACAATATGGAAGCCGGCGAGTGGATGGATGATCAAGAGCAGGGCGATGACCTGGATGCCCGTCTAAAGCAGAGTGGTGTTGGTGGCTCAGCTGGTTCCAAGAAAAATTCTATTCTTGAGAAGCTCAAAGCAAAACAGAAAGCAGGTTAGTAAACTTATAAGGCGCCGAAAGGCGCCTTTGTCTTTTCAGGTGGGTTGAATGTTTAAAAAAATCTTCGGTGGCGATAAAAGTGGGCCTCGGTCATTAACCGAGCCAAGTCAGTTGCAAGTGGGCGATATTATTGCCTTCAAGCAGCGCCGTTCATTGCCGGATGAGTTGCAAGGTCAGCAACTTGAAGTCACCAAAGTAGGTGGTTACCAATACTCTGAAACTGAGATCACCAAAGAACTTACTCTGCGTAGTGAAGATAACAAAACCTATTATCTTTCAGTTGATGATAATGATGGTGACCCGCTGCTCTGCTTCTCTATTAAACTGCCAGAAAAAACACTATTCACCCTGTTTGATGAAGATGAGTTTTCAGAACTTTGGGGTGAAGAGTTCGTTACTTTGAAAGTAAAAGAGAAGCCAGAAGAGTTAGCCAGCTGGCTTGCTGATAGCTATACCCAGCGTATGAAAGAGGGTGAAGCCTACTACTACAATCGAGATTGTGGTGGGGTGGTGCCTGAAGATGATGAAGGTGAAGAACTCCGATACCACGAATGTGTTGGTGATGTAGATTCGCGTTACCTCTCTGTTGAGATATGGGGGGATGGTGACACCGATGTTTCTCTGGTCGCTTTTTGTCCTGTTGATGTCATAGAGGAGATGTGGCCCAGTGAGTAGTAAAGTGAATAACAAGTGGTCAAAGGAGAAGACCGTTCTCCGAAAGCTACAGATGCACTTTACCTTTCAGCAGGATGTTCTGCGTAAAATTCGTTATGAAGCGGCAGATGCATCTATAGTACCCAGTGATATTATTCGTAAAATAATTGGATTGACCTATGTGAAAGTACAGCGCCCTCGTATTGGGTTATCTTTTAATAGGGACGAACTAAATCAACTGGCTCAAAAGTATGACTTGAATGCGATAGATGAGGCAGAAATCAAACGCAAAGTATTAGAGGAAGTAAATCAACACTATCAACCTGAGGATAAGCCTCGTTGATCATCTCGCACTTGCTGAATAAACGGCGCTGGAAGCAGCATCGTTATAGCAAATATACTCGCCATTACACGCCAGATTTTTCTATCAGGCTGATAAAGTTAGTCGCACTTCTATTTGTGCTCGTCCTCATCGATGCAGCAGGCATGATGTTTTTTGAAGGGCACTCATTAGGCGATGCGTTATGGATGGGTGTCACAACAATTACCACAGTAGGTTACGGCGATATAAGTCCTAGCACTACAGGTGGTCGTATAATTACTGTTATCTGCCTCTATGCTTTAGGTATCTCTATTCTGGCTCATATTATTTCAGAGTTTATTGAGTATAGATTGTGGCTTAGTGCAGAAAAAAAATACGGCAGATGGAGATGGAATATGCAAGATCATATCCTGATAATTAATACCCCAAAAGTTGATTCAGATAATTATTTACGGAAACTGGTGCAACAAATTAGAAACACGCCAGCGCTCTCTGAATTTCCTGTGCAGATAGTGACAGATAAATTTAAAGAGGCACTGCCCAAAGAAATTGCAGAATTAGGTGTGGTTCATTTTTCTGGTAATGCAGAGAATTCAGACAACCTGCGAGCAGCCAATGTGGTTGATGCCAGTTATATCATTGTGATTGCAAGTGATCATGCAAATCCTCATGCGGATAGTCTTACTTTTGATGTATTGGATCGCATACAAGAGATTGGTACCAAAGCCATAATTCTGGCAGAAGCAACCAATGATGATAATAGAAAACGCCTGCAAAGAGCAGGAGCAAATATTGTCGTACGGCCAATCCGTGCTTATCCAGGGTTTCTGGTACGCTCACTCGTTGCGCCAGGAACAGAAGAGGTACTAGAGGACTTCTTTACACATGACAATGCTCATATGCATCGTTTTGATATCAGTTTTCAAGATAGATGCTGGCAAGATCTAATTTGTCAATTTGTTACTTCAGGTGCAGGCATACCTATGGCTTATGTGGTTAATGATGAAGTGCGTTGTAATCCTGACCCCACAGCAATCTGTAGTGGTGATGCCATAATTACGCTGCTTAACGAAGGCCAAACAGTAACAGATCAACAGGTTAATGCGTGTCTAAATCAGTAGCGGCATTACGCATTCCAGATGCGTTATATCTTCTGGTATTGATGTGGATTATTCAGACTGCACAAACCTTTTTTGGTTTTGAATTGGCTGCTTATGGCATTATGCCTCGTACCATGGATGGGTTGTGGCATATAGCACTTGCACCGTGGATACATCATGGTATCTGGCATCTTTTAAGTAACTCAGTGCCGTTTTTGTTGCTTGGCTGGTTAATACAAAGTAAAGAGCGTGTACTGTTTTGGGAAGTTACACTGCTACTGGTCATTGTTGGTGGGTTGGGAACATGGGGCTTTGGTTCAAGTGCATACCATGCTGGAGCCAGTGGTGTAGTATTCGGGTACTGGGCCTACCTAATTGCAGATGCCTACTACTCACGTTCTCCTAAAAATATCTTACTGGCTACAGTAACTGTCTGTTTATATGGTGGCTTAATCATAAGCCTGGTGGACATCAGGCCACACATCTCATGGATTGGACATGCATCAGGCATGGCCGCAGGTGTACTGGTTGCGAAATTTGCTAATAGGGTAAAACGAAGCGCAGTTAAACTTAGATCCCGCTAACGTTACAAATAAGTTTCTTGCGGCTTAAAAGCACCGTAAACACTTAATTTCATAAATGCATAAATATTCATTTTAAGCACCGATTTAGCCAGTCCACTTGATTTGTTTTGTTAGGCTTTTTTCATTTTGTTTGTCTGCATACATGGTCATTTAATTAACTGACAATCTATACCTCACCATAATTGCAATTATTAAAATACAAAGTATAACTAGCCACTCGTAGTAAGGTATGTTGACAATTGATGGCCAAATTAAATGCCTTATGAGCGTACTAATTGTACTTAAGCCACATATCCCACCTAAGGCTAGCATCTGTGATCGCAACTTCAATTCTGGCCAATTTGCCAGCTTTCCAATAAATTGAGCAATTTGTGCAACAATACTAGAAACTAAAACAGCAATAGGCAGCTCAACTAACGGTCGCCATGGACCAAACCCAGAATAAGTAGGCATTACATGTTCTTGAACTACACGTATTGCAGTAATCAGACTGCATACACCAACCACACCTAATGTAACCCAACTAAAATATGCACTTATTTTATTGCTATGGGTACTCAATGCTTCATCTCTTTTAAGAAGCCTAACGTTGTAAATAACCTGTCATTTTGAGAGCGCTAGCGAACAAAATGACAGGTTGATTTACATTGTATGGATAATCATAACCGTTCCCGGGTAAAGTGAGGCCCATGCTTTAGCTGCAACTAAAGCCCTCTTATGCAGTAGCTCGTGATTTACTTGGCTCCTCTATTGAGAGACCGATAACAAGTGTGAGCGCTGCGTGAGACTCCAAGCTATAAACTCGAATAGTCAACCGAGCTTCGAGCTCGTATTTGCAAGGCGGAGTCAGCTTATTATGTCTACCTCACGTAATCAAAACAACATCAATGTCGGCGTCGATACAGGTAAATCTCAGCTGGATATCTACATACGGCCATTAGATATCTATTTCACTGTAACCAATAATGATGACGGCATTTCTCAAGCGATTAAAGAGATCAAGAAACACAATCCTGCACGCATCATCATCGAAGCAACTGGCAGGCTAGAGTTTGGTTTTATTTCAGCCTGCTCTAGAGCTGGCCTGCCCTTTGTTGTAGCCAATCCTGCACATGTCAGAAAGTTCACAGGGGCTTTAGGACAGCTTGCGAAAACTGACAAAATGGATGCAAAATCAATTGCCCACTATGGTGAAGCGATTAAACCCTCCTTGTCAACCTTAAAGCCTGCTGTTATGCGCTCTATGAGCGACCTGTTAGCCCGCAGAGCTCAGTTACTGACTATGCAAACCATGGAGAAAAACAGACTCCAGATCATGCCAAAATCACTACAGTCATCTATTAAGCCCCTCTTGAGGGTTATTAGAAATCAGATTGAAAAGATCAACCTTAAACTTCAAAAGCTTATTGAAAGCTGTGATGAATACAAAACCAAGAATGAAATCCTTCAAAGCATGCCTGGTGTTGGTAATATGCTAGCTATCAGTTTACTTAGCAATATGCCTGAACTTGGTTATATCAGTAACAAGGAAGCAGTTGCTTTGGTCGGAGTTGCGCCCATCAATCGCGATAGCGGCATCTACAATGGACATAGGAAAGTACGAGGCGGACGACACCAGATTCGTACAGTGATGTATATGGCCATGCTGTCCGGCATTCAATGTAATCCTGTTTTTAAAGCAACCTATAAGCGCCTTGTTGCGGCTGGCAAACCTAAGAAAATAGCCATTGTCGCATGTGTAAGAAAAATGATTGTTATCCTTAATTCAATGGTTAGAGATGGTGTGCATTGGAACCCTGAAATCGCTAAATAAATTAGCGATTGACACCATAGTCACTTGTTATGTGTATCTTTATGACGTACACTATCATGTACATGTACTTAATAAGGTTGCCTACCCATGAAAGCCGTTAGTTATACTGCAGTACGCTCTAATTTAGCAAAAACCATGGAGCACATATGCGATGACCACGAACCTGTTGTTATTACTAGAAAAAATGAGCGCTCAGTTGTAATGCTCTCACTTGAGGATTATGAATCCTTAGAAGAAACAGCATACCTACTTCGTAGCCCAAAAAACACCAGAAGACTCATTGAATCAATATCACAGCTTGAGAATGGCGCTGGTTCACAAAGAGAATTAAAAGAGTGAGCCTCATTTTCGCTGACCATGCCTGGGAAGACTATCTTCACTGGCAAAAAACAGATAAGAAAATGGTTAAGCGTATAAACTCACTTATAAAAGAGATACAACGCTCTCCCTTTGATGGCATAGGTAAGCCTGAGCCACTCAAGCATGCTTTATCAGGCTATTGGTCTCGACGTATAAATGATGAGCATAGAATTGTTTATAAAGTTGATTCTGATTCTGTTTACATTGCACAACTACGATTCCACTACTAATCATCTTTTACACATAACGTTACAAATAAGTTGCTTGCGGATTTAATGAGCCGTAAACACGGAACTCATAGAATGCAAAAATATTCATTTCAAACACTGATTTAGCAATGTGATCTTCCCCCGATAAAATGGACACCGTTTTATCTATGTTGCGCATTGTTCATATTTAATCGGTGACACATAATCTAAACCAGAGTGTAACCGTACCGTGTTATAAAATTGATTAATGTATTT
>Ga0316192_10000045_pt1 | contig 68922 bp, 69 predicted proteins | sample MerIslwburrow_MG_FD_204931 | JGI IMG/M metagenome (GOLD analysis project Ga0316192, IMG submission 204931) | Coastal sediment microbial communities from Maine, United States - Merrow Island worm burrow | ecosystem: Environmental > Aquatic > Marine > Coastal > Sediment | place: USA: Maine...
GGCGGCTCCACCAAGGGCTCCAGACGGCTGCCTACTCTAGAAGATCGACAGTTTGTGGGCTTGCCGCCTGCTGGCCTCGACCACGACTGCCTCGGCCACCGCCCTGAACGACTCCGCGTGAGGCCCTTCGGGCTGGGAGACGACGATCGGCCGGCCGGCGTCTCCACCTTCCACGATGGCCGGATCGAGAGGAATTCGGCCCAGGAACCTGCAACCCAGGATTTCAGAGGTCCGCTCTCCCCCACCTCGCTTGAAGATATCCGTCGCCTCGCCGCAATGAGGACAGACGAAAGTGGACATGTTCTCGATGATGCCGACGACCGGCACATTGACCTTCTGGAACATCGCCAGTCCCTTGCGAGCATCGATCAGAGAGATGTCCTGCGGCGTGGTGACGATAACGGCGCCCGACAACGGCACTTTCTGGCTGATCGTCAGCTGAGCATCTCCAGTACCGGGAGGCAGATCGACAATCAAATAGTCCAGCGGTCCCCACTCGACGTCGGCCAGCAGCTGCTCGATGGCTCGCATGACCATCGGGCCGCGCCAGATGACAGGAGTGTCGTCGTCGAGGACGAAACCCAGAGACATCAGCCGGACACCGTACTTCTCGAAGGGAATCAGCCGTTCGCGCTCGACTAGCGGTTGCTCCTGAATCCCGAACATCATAGGCATAGAGGGCCCATAGATATCGGCATCCAAGAGCCCTACTCTGTACCCGGCCTGTGCCAATGCGATGGAGAGATTGGCCGCAACCGTCGATTTGCCGACCCCGCCCTTGCCGCTGGCAACGGCGACCACATGTTGGACCTCCGGAATCAGATCCGGATCCTGGGCCACGGCATCCTGAGCGGTAGAGTGCGGTGTCGCCGATTCAAGGGACACGACCACCTCTTCTGCAACCTCGGCATTGCGCAGTATCGATTCCACCTCGTCGCGGACCTGGTCGGCCCGCTCCCGATGGTGCGTCGAGATCGCCAGATCCACCTCCACCCGGCCCGCGGACGCCTGCACCCGGTCGATAAACCCGAATGAAACGATGTCGCGGCTCATGCCGGGGAAGGTGATGCCCTTCAAGAGTTCCCACACCCGATTCTCGATCTCCTTCGACATTTGAGCTCCTTGAAAAGCTAAGCGTGTTTCGTTGGATGTCCTGGTCGATTCTCGAGCCAAGGGCCCGCTTCGTGCCGCGCCCTGGGCCCGGCCGGCTCAAGGCTTGATGCCAGCCAGGTCGGCGATAGCCTCACGAACCTGTTGTATCAACGCCTGTTTCCCCCGTACCCCGACGTCCTCGACCTTCAGCGGACGACCGTACCGAACGACGATTCTACCTGGCCGCACAACATAGCTTCCCCGCCGGCGGATCGTCATGCTACCGATCACGCCAACCGGAACGATGGGTAGGCCGCTCTTGAGCGCCAGGAGAAACCCACCACGCTCGAAAGGCTGGAGCTCACCATCCAGGGAGCGGGTCCCCTCGGGAAAGACCAGCGTCGAGCTTCCCTCCTTCAAGCGGGAGACCGCCGAATCGAAGCTCTCCTTCGCCTTGCTCCGGTTCTTGCGGTCAATACTGATGAAGCCTCCAGCCTTCATTGCCCACCCGAAGATCGGAATCCGGAACAGGCTCTGCTTGGCGAGCAAGCGGGTCTGCCCGGGTAGCGAAGCGATCAGCGCCGGGATGTCGAAGACGCTTTGGTGGTTCGACATGTAGATGCAGCGCTGATCCGGGGACAAAGGTACCGCGTAGTCCACGTCCAGGCGAACTCCACTGAAGTACAGGAGACCATGGCTCCACAGCCGCGCCATCTGAAACACCCAGTTGCCGCGTGGCGGAATCCAAGCACCCAGGATGGAGAGCACACTGAACAGCAGGCTTCCCAGGATCAGGTAGGTGTTCCCAGAGACCGTGGCCAAACAGCATCTCACGGTGCCCCAAGGGAAGCCCTTTCCCTTCGATGTGTCGATCTCGGCCATGAACTTAGGGCTGGACGCCCCCCTTGCTACAATCCGCTCCTGATGCTTGGCCCTGCCTACTTCGCGTGGCGATTCCGCTGCCTCAAATGGTTGCGAGCGAGCTTGTTCGGCGCTGCGGCACTCAGCCTTCTTCTGAGCGCTTCGCTCGTCTTGCGACCTCGAGCAATGATCCGGCTGCTCGGTGTCGGCTCGCCAGAGGACCCATTCTACCTCTGGCTGTCTGCCGCGCTTCTCGCCTGTCTCGGAATCCTCTATCTTCTTGCCAGCCGTGATGTACGGCGTTTCAGCCCGATCATCGCCGTGGCCATCGGGGCCCAACTCACCCTGGCCCTGACCTTCTTCGCGGCTGCTCAGGGACCAGGGACCGAGAACCTGATCCGCCTCGCTGGAGCCGAGTTCCTGATCGGTCTGGGTCTTCTCGCCTTCTGGTGGCCGGTTCGATCATGAAGTCACGTTGGCCGTTGGCTCACGCCCTCGACGAAGCCGGCCGCATGGCCAGCCTGGGAGTGCAGGCTATCGGGGAGATGCTGACGCGCCCCTTCGAAGGTCGCCTCTGGATCCGCGAAATGGAGCAGATCGGGGTGCGATCCCTCGGGGTGGCGGCCATCGCCACCATCTTCACCGGCATGGTGCTGGCCCTCCAGACGGCCTATAGCCTGCCAGGCCTTGGGGTCAAGTACTACATCGGCACCGTCGTTTCGAAGTCCGTCATTCGAGAGCTCGGCCCCGTGCTGATAGCTCTGGTCGTCGGCGGCAGGATCGCCGCGGGGATGACCGCCGAGCTGGGAACGATGAAGGTGACCGAACAGATCGATGCCCTGCGCGCCATGGCGGCCAACCCGGTCAAGAAGCTGGTGGTCCCGAAATTGATCGCCGCCCTGGTCATGCTGCCCCTGCTGACCATCATCGGGGACCTCCTGGGAGTCCTCGGCGGCATGATCATCGGCGTCTATCAGCTCGGTCTGACGCCCGGCTTCTACATCAACGACGTGCTCACGGATCTGACGCTGGAGGACATCTTCAGCGGCATCGGCAAGTCGTTCTTCTTCGCCTTCTGGATCACAATCGTCGGCTGTTACAATGGCCTGACCGCGCGAGGTGGTGCCGACGGTGTCGGTAGAGCGACGACGAATACGGTCGTGGTTGCCGCGATTCTGGTCCTGGTGACCGATTTCTTTCTGACCAAGCTCTTCCACGTCCTGGCCTGATTGCGGAGCCGAGGACACTTTCATGGCGACACCGATCTTCAGCGTGCGGGGCCTGGTCAAGGACTACGACGACAAGACAGTCCTACGGGGTTTGGACTTTGACGTCCAACGCGGAGAATCGCTGGTGATTCTCGGCCGGTCCGGCTCCGGCAAGAGTGTGACGCTGCGGCAACTGAATGGACTGGAAAAGCCCGACGCCGGAACCGTATCCTTCGATGGAACCGAGATCTCTTCGATGCGCGAGAAAGACTTGTACCCGATTCGCCAACGGATCGGCATGCTCTTCCAGGGTGGCGCGCTATTCGATTCGATGACCGTCGAGGAGAACGTCTCGTTCCCTCTGCGAGAGCACCTGGCGATGGGCGAAGAGGAGATTCACGAAAGAGTGAGCTTGAAGCTCTCCCTGGTCGGACTGAAGGGAGTCGAGGCGCTCATGCCCTCGGAGCTGTCCGGCGGCATGAAAAAAAGGGTGGCACTTGCCCGCTCGCTGGCGATGGATCCGGAGGTCGTCCTCTTCGACGAGCCCTCCACCGGATTGGATCCCATGACGTCGGCCCTCATCGCGCATCTGATTCGACGGTCGCAAGCCAGCCTCGCCACCACTTCCGTCGTCGTCACGCACGACATTGCTCTGGCCCGACACGTCGGAGACCGGGTAGCCTTTCTGTGCCAGGGTACTTTCAGCTTCCTGGGCACCTGGGAGGAGGCGGACCGGACTACGGACCAGGTATTTGGCGATTTCCTGGCCGGGCGCATGGGAGATGAAGATGCAGCGTGAGGTCAAGGTCGGCCTGCTGGTCGTGGCGGCTTTCGTCATTCTGGGAGTCGCTGTCTTCCTGGTCAGCGAGAGACGCAATTTCTTTGCGCTCAAGAATCGCTACTACATTCAATTCGAGACCGTTCTCGGCCTCGCCCCGGGTAGCCCGGCGCAGCTCAACGGCGTGACCGTCGGCAGCATCCAGAAAGTAGTCCTGCCAGAAAGCGTCGACGAGCAGCTACTGACCGTATGGATCAACGTCGACCGGCGCTACGGCGAACGGGTGCGTGAGGACTCGACGGCACGGATCAAGACGCTGGGCCTGCTGGGCGACAAGTTCATCGAAATCTCTTCGGGGTCCGCAGAATCACCGCTGATTCCCTCAGGTGGGTACATTCCGGCGGCGGCGCCAACCGATGTCGAAAAACTCCTCGCCACGGGTGGCGACGCGGTGCAGAACACCGTGGCCATCTCCTACTCGCTGCGCAACATCCTGGCCCGCATGGAGGCTGGCGAGGGTCTCCTGGGCGAGCTTCTCACCGACTCCGAGGCAGGCCGAACCGCGAAGCAGGGCCTGGTGGCCATCATGGAGGCCGTCCGAGACATCACACTGCAGATCCACAGCGGTCAAGGCACCGTGGGGCAGTTGATCATGGGCGACGATCTGGCCGTCAAGCTCGACGCCTCCATCGATCGATTCAACAGCGTCGTGACGAGCCTGGAGGAAGGCGACGGGCTGGTTGCTGACCTGCTCCATAATGCGGAGACACGGGATCGGGTCCAGACCCTCTTGGTCAATCTCGACAAGACCACGGATTCGCTATCCGCAGCGGCCGAGCAGCTGAGCTCCGGTGAAGGTCTATTGCCTGCGATGTTGAATGATGAAGAGATGTCGCGCCAGATCTTCGGTGATCTCCAGCAGCTGCTCGAGAATCTGAATCTTGTGTCTGAAAAACTGGCTTCGGGCGATGGCACGCTCGGGCGGTTGATCGAGGACCCAGAGATCTACGACGCGCTCAACGACATCGTTGTCGGGGTAGATCAGTCGAAGATGCTGCGGTGGTTGGTACGCAATCGTCAAAAATCGGGCATCAAGGTACGCTACGATGACGCCACCGACCAAGTCGAAGTCGAACCTTACGATCTCAGTGAAGACCAAGAGCGAAACTGATCGATATGACAAAGCACATCTTGATTACGGGGGGTGCCGGGTTCATCGGGAGCCACCTGACCCAACGCCTCCTGGAACGCGGAGACCGGATCACGGTCCTCGACGACTTCAATGATTTCTATGACCCCGCTCGTAAGCGGACCAACGTCGCGCCTTTCCTTGGCAACCCTGCCTACGAGCTGGTTGAGGGCGACATCCGAGATGAGAGCCTCGTCGATGGGCTCTTCCGCGACAGCGGATTCGACGGGGTCGTCCACCTGGCAGCTCGAGCCGGAGTGAGACCCAGCCTCCAGGAGCCCATCCTGTACGAGGACACCAACTGTATCGGGACCCTGAGGTTGCTCGAGGCAGCCAAGGCCCATGGTCCGGAGACCTTCATCTTCGGTTCTTCGTCGTCGGTCTACGGCATCAACAAGAAGGTGCCCTTCTCCGAGACGGACGAGGTCAATCAGCCGATCAGCCCCTACGCCACCACCAAGAGAGCTGGCGAGCTGCTCTGCTTCAACTATGCCCATCTCTATGGTCTGCGTACAGCCTGTTTGCGTTTCTTCACCGTCTATGGGCCCGCCCAGAGACCCGAGATGGCGATCCACAAGTTCACCGATCTGCTGGCCCGCGGGGAGACGATCCCACTCTTTGGAGACGGCGCCAGTCAGCGAGACTACACGTTTGTCGACGACATCATCGACGGCGTCGTGGCCACCCTGGACCTGGCACCACCCTTCGAGATCCTGAATCTCGGTGGCGCCGAGACCACGGCTCTCAGCAATCTCGTGCAGTGGCTGGCCGATGAGCTTGGCGTCGAGCCGAATATCGAGTATCTTCCCGATCAGCCGGGAGATGTCCCCATAACCTACGCAGACGTCAGCAAGGCCAATGCCCTGGTCGGCTACTCACCCAAAGTACCCATCCGAGAGGGTTTGAAGCGGTTCGTCGAATGGTATCGGGACAGCCAGACTTGAGCCCGGAAACTCCGCGCACCTTCGACTGCAGCCCCTTGCCACACTGACAATCGGGAGCGGAAAGCATGAATATTTGTGTAGTAGGTAGCGGATACGTCGGTCTCGTCACCGGCGCCTGCCTGGCCGATTTCGGCATGAACGTGGTCGGCGTCGACAAAGACGTCGACAAAGTCGAGGCGTTGCAGCGCTGCGAGATCCCGATCTACGAGCCCGGACTCGCCACGGTTGTCCGTACCAACATGGACGAGGGGCGCCTTCGCTTCGCAACCGAGCTGGGACCGGCCATCGAAGAAGCGCAGGCCATCTTCATCGCCGTCGGAACCCCTTCCCGACCCGACGGTTCCGCCGATCTGAGCTTCGTCGAACAAGTCGCCAAGTCCATCGGCGAGCACCTCAATGGATTCAAGGTGGTGATCACCAAAAGCACAGTACCCATCGGAACCGGGCAGAAGATCGACAAGATCATCCGAGAGGCTCAGACCGGAGAGCACGAGTTTGCCGTTGTGAGCAATCCAGAGTTCCTGAGAGAGGGTTCCGCTATCGGCGACTTTCGGCGCCCCGACAGGGTGGTCATCGGCAGCGTCGATCAACGCGCCATCGACATCATGCTTGACATCTACTCGCCTCTTCGGATGGCGGATGTCCCCTTCGTGATCACCAACGTGGAGAGCGCAGAGCTGATCAAGTACGCCTCCAACGGCTTCCTGGCGACCAAGGTCTCCTTCATCAACGAGGTGGCACATCTGTGCGAGAGGCTCGGTGCCGACGTCGAAACCGTGGCCCGAGGAATGGGACTCGACACGAGGATCGGCCCCCAGTTCTTGCATCCTGGGCCGGGCTTCGGCGGCTCGTGCTTCCCCAAGGACTCTCGCGCTGTCGTCCAGATCGCTCTCGAGCACGGCCTGCACTTCCAGATCATGGAATCGGTCGTGGCGGTGAATCAGGCAACCAAGGAGCGCATGGTCGAGAAGATCTCACAGGCCTTCGACGGTGAGCTCAAAGGCAAGACGGTCGCTGTTCTGGGCCTGTCGTTCAAGCCCGATACCGATGACATCCGAGAGTCGCCGGCGATCGAGATCGTCAAAGGCCTACTGAACGCCGGAGCCTCGGTGCGAGCCTTCGACCCGGCGGCCATGGAGGCCTTTCGGGAAGACTGGCCGCAAGTCGAATACTGCGACAACTCCTACGACGCAGCTGCGGACGCGGACGGCATCGTGATCGCGACCGAATGGAATCAGTTCAAGGCGTTGGAGCTCAGGCGCCTGAAGGTGCTTCTCAAGCGGCCTCTGATCGTCGACCTCAGGAACATCTACGAACCAGCAAAGATACGGGCCGCCGGCTTCGACTACTTGTCGGTCGGACGGGTAGAAGCCCAGCAGGAGCAAAGACAAGAGGCATGACTACTTCTCTGGTAACTGGCGGGGCGGGATTTCTCGGATCACACCTGTGCGAGCGACTCTTGCAGGAGGGACACAAGGTTGTTTGTGTCGACAACCTCCTGACGGGAAAGCTCGAGAACATCCAGTCGTTGATGGATCGTGGCGACTTCCAATTCATCGAGCACGACGTCACCCGGCCGTTCGAGGTCAACGTGCCTCTCGACAACGTGCTGCACTTCGCTTCCCCAGCCAGCCCCATGGACTATCTGGAGCTGCCCATCCAGACCCTCAAGGTGGGTTCTCTCGGAACTCACAATACAGTGGGCTTGGCCAAGGCCAAGGAGGCCCGGTATCTACTGGCCTCGACCTCCGAGGTCTATGGGGATCCGCTGGTGCATCCCCAGCCGGAGACCTACTGGGGCAACGTGAATCCGGTCGGCCCCCGCGGCGTCTACGACGAAGCCAAGCGCTTCGCCGAGGCCATGGTGATGGCCTACCACCGGTTCCACGGCCTCGAGACCCGTATCGTGCGGATCTTCAACACATACGGGCCTCGGATGCGCCCCAAGGACGGCCGGGTCGTCCCTGCTTTCATCCAGCAGGCATTGCTTGGAGAACCGTTGACGGTCTTCGGTGACGGCTCGCAGACGCGCTCCTTTTGCTACGTCAACGACCTGGTCGAGGGGATCTGGCGCCTGCTCAACAGCGACACTTCGGACCCGGTCAACATCGGGAATCCCCATGAGATGACAATCCTGGAGTTTGGACGACGCATCATCGAGGCCACCAATAGCAAGAGCGAGATCTCTTTCGTGGAGCTGCCCGTTGACGACCCCAAAACCCGTCAACCCGACATCACACGGGCGAGGGAAATTCTCGGCTGGTCACCACAAGTCGAGCTGCAGGACGGCCTCGGCACCACGATCGACTACTTCCGATCGCTGCTGGAAGGCAGCTCCTAGGGGCTCGATATGCCGGATCTGGTAAAGAAGTTGCAGTTCGCGCTCGACAAGTACCCCCAGCAGGTCGAGCTGGTGGAAGTGGCCGATTTGCTGCTCGACAGCGCCCGGCAGAACGACAAGCGCCCGGCCTTCGTGAAGCTGGCGATGGCCGATGAGCTGGTCAAGGGCCTGCGCGGCCAGCGTCAGCAGAAAGACGTGCTCCTTCTAGTCCGCATCCCGGGCGAGGTGCTCGAGCGCTCAGAGAGCCGAATCGTGCTTCCGGGAGAGGTGGAATGACCGAAGATACCGAGCCCACTCAGATCCTCTGCGCCCGCTGTGGTGAGACCGCTTCAGGGGTGGTAAACCCGCCGTATCCCGGGGAATTGCGCGAAGAGCTGCAGTCCCGCGTTTGCCAGAATTGCTGGGCGGAATGGCTGAAGCTCGAAGTCATGGTCATCAACGAGCTGCAGCTGAACTTCATGGAGCCCAGATCGTTGGAGATCCTGATCGGCCACATGCGCGAGTTCCTCTGTTTGGACGCGCCAGCCGAATCCGACGAGTGACTCGGGATGTCCTCGAGCTCCCACGGGCAAGACAACGACTCACTGCCAGCCGTCAAGAGGCTGCGGTCCATCCCGCGTGGGGCGGTGGTCCGGTTCGCCCTCCTCGTCGCCCTGCTGGCCGTAGCTTTCGCCCTATTTCGCTGGACGCCCCTCAGCGAGTTCCTCACGAAGGACAAGATCGTGGCGCTGATGATGGACCTGCGCAGCGCCTGGTGGGCACCCGTGGCTCTCCTGGCTCTCTACCTGGTCCTGTCGCCCACGGGTCTTCCAGTCAGCCCTCTGATCTTCGCCGGCGGCGTGGTCTTCGGGGTGAAATTGGGGTGGCTCTACAACCTCCTCGGCACGATGATCGGGGCCACTGCCAGCTTTCTGCTGGCGCGAGCGCTCGGCTACGAGTTGGTTTCCCACGTGGTCCCGGCGGGACTGCTGCAGCGGGCCGAGAAGATCCTGGAGAAGCACGGATTCTGGACGATCGTGCGCGTCCGCTTCCTGCCGATCCCCTTCGCCGTCATCAACTACGGGGCGGCCCTGGCCGGCGTTCGGTTCCCGCAGTTCCTGGCTGCCACGGCGATCGGCCTGATCCCCTCGATGCTGATCTACACCTACTTTGGCCATGCGCTGTTCAACGCCGCCACCGCCGATCGGCAGACCGTGATTCGCAACCTCGCCGGAGTGCTGATCCTGGTCATGCTCCTCACCTTTCTTGTGCCCCTGCGCAAGATGTGGAAGAAGCGGCGCTACAAAAAGGGTTGAGGCGTCCGTCGTACCTCCGGCCGATCTCTGGGCAGTGAGGGTTGAACCGGCCGTCGTACCTCCGGCCGGCCTTTGAGGGCTTGGGCCACAAACAGGGGGACACAATACACAAATAGTGGCTAGCCCCCTCGCGCGGCCACGTAGAAAGGCCACATCACCTGCTCTCGGTCGACCCGCCGTTCATCTCTGATTCAGGCACTCGATACAGACACCTGAAACTAGTATTGTGTCCCCCTAATCCGAATCCGGGCTGTGAGGGCTTGAGGTCCTGAGGCCTGGGTCCTTGGGCCGTCAAAAGACTGCACCGGCGATCCATTTGAGGAGCTCGGTCAGGGGTACCTGCGTCGCAACCACCGCCAGCAAAGGTACTCCCGCGGCGGTCAGCAGCTGCACCACCGCCAGCTTGTCGACAGGGACAATCCGCTGGTCCCGCACGGCCTCGACGAGAGCGTTCAGATCCGCAGCGGAGGAGACATCGCCGCGGTCCACGAGCTCGGCACCATTTCTTCCCTCCTCGATCCAGGTTCGGTGGAAGGCGAGATGTAGCTGGTTGGCCAGGCAACCGTACTCGAAATATGCCCTCTCGCGCACGTCGTAGAGCGTGCGACTGAACACCACCAGGGGGCCGAGGAACAGCACCAGGCAGACCACCAACCACCCTCCCAGCGCGAACCAGACCGTCTGAGTACTGTGCTGCTGAAGGCTGAGGTCCTTCATCATGGATGAAGCGACTACACAACTCAGCGCGAAGACGAATCCACCGAAGATGCTCGGATAGATCGCCAGAAAACCGAGCCCTGCCGAGCGGTCCGGGTGCAGAGGGGTCAGCTTCAACTGCAGTCGGGAGACGCGGAAAAGCAGCGCGCTCCACAGGAGAAAGCGCCAGATCCAACGGAAGGTCAGGAAGAGAAACAGGGGATTGCTCACCAAGAGGGCTGCCATGCCAGCCCAGGACAACCCCACTCCATTCGCAACCGCCGTTCCCTCCCAGCTCGAGCCGGCGAGCTCGACGGCGAATCTCGTGCTGAGGCCCGACCAGATCAGGGCCACAGCGCCGAGAACCACTTCGGCGAGGGTAGAGCTCGAGTAACGATCGGCTGAGGCGAGAGCGGCCCTGAAAGCGGGTAGCCCGTCGTCCGTGACCAGCCCCGCTGTTCGGAACTGGCGGGCCAGCAACTCGAGACGACCGTCGGCGTACCGCTCGGTCGCGACCATGACCCCGATCGCGATCAAATAGCGCGAATAGACCGTCAGATCCTTGAAGAACCCCCAGCCCGAATACCCGCTGTCGACGAAACTCTGAAGGACGACGAGCAGGGCCGGGAGCAGCCAAGCGAGAAGGGTCAGGCTGATGGCGGCCCCCTGCGTCGGCAGCAGGTCTTCCCCAATCAACCCGAGGCGCCGGAGGAAGCCATGAAAGGGGCCACCGGCTACCACGGAGAAACGCTCACCGTGGTCACCCGATTCAAGCGAAACCATTGGCCGCCTCCCGCACTGCGCCATTCACATTCCGACCCTCGCCGCCGACTGATTGCGATCACTCACTCGACTTGTTGTTCCTTTGCGCAGCCTCCAGTTTCTGAATGTCTGCGGGTGAGAGCTGCGGCCGGTCCACCTTGATCGTCAGCTTGTCGAGCTTGGCGGTCAGTGCGAACGGCGGTTTGTAATCCGCGTCGTTGATCCCCGTCAGAGTGTCGGAACCGACATCGAACGCCTCGTCCCACTGCAGGATCATCGGCAGGGTCTTTTCCATCTTCTGGGTCTGTACCGTCTTGCCGTCAACCTTGAGCGTACCTGTACCGCCACGGCCCAGCCCACTCATGTTGTTGTACAACAGGGTGCCCGCACCGAGGCCGTCGTATTTGAAATCGAATTCGACAGTGTGCTTGCCGGGCGTGAGCGCGTCAGGGCCTTCCCACTTGATGCGTTTCATGTCGATCATGTTCCACAGGAACACCGGCTTGCCCTTGAGCAGGTAGAAGCCGTAACCGGCAAAGCGCCCACCCGAGGTGAGGATCATGCCTTCCGCACCACCCTCCGGCACGTCGATGTCGGCGGTGATGGTGTAGGAGGCGTTGAGGATTGACGGCGAATCGCCCTGCGGCAGGCCGACCATCGGCTGGGTGTAGACGAACTCCGAGCGGCCGGCAGTGATGTTCGGACGCGGAGCCACGAGGCGGGTGGCCACCGAGGCGTCCATCGGGAAGACCTGGTACTTCTTCGCTTCCTCGATGAACATCTTCTTCATCTGCTTCACCTTTTCCGGATTCTTGTCGGCGATGTTCTGGGACTGGCTGAAGTCCGTATTGAGGTCGTAGAGCTCGAGCACCTGGTTGTTGAGCGGGTCCGGATTGGCGACACCGAACGCCTCCCAGGGCGCGCGATTCACCTTGGTGCTGAGCAGCCAGCCCTCGTGGTAGAGGGCCCACTGTCCCATCATCTCGAAGTACTGAGTGGTGTGGCGCGACGGCGCCTCGGCATAGGTGGGGTCGAAGGTGTAGGCAAAGCTCGTGCCTTCGATCGGCGCCTGCTTGATACCGTCCACGTATTCGGGCGCCGGGATGCCGGTCACCTCGAGGATCGTTGGCACCACGTCGATGACGTGCATGAACTGCTCGCGCAGGCCCCCCGTTTCCCCGATATGACCTGGCCAGGAGACCGCCATGCACTGCCGCACGCCGCCGAGCTTGGAGGCGTTCTGCTTGAACCAGGTAAACGGCGTGTCGAAGGCCCACGACCAACCCGCCGACATGTGGTTGTAGGTCTGCTCTGTGCCCCAGACGTCGTACCACTTCAACTGCACGTCGATCGGCATTTCGGTGATGCCGTTGAACCATGCGACCTCGTTGGGTGTGCCGACCGGGCCGCCCTCGGCGCTGGTGCCGTTGTCGCCGTTGATGTAGATGATGAGCGTATTCTCGAGCTTGCCCATATCCTCGACCGCCTGGATGACACGGCCGATCTCGTGATCGACGTACGCCTCATAGGCGGCAAAGACCTCTACCTGGCGGATGAAGAGCTTCTGCTCCTCGGCCGTCAGATCATCCCAGTTCTTGAGGATATCTGTCGGCCAGGGCTCCAGCTGGGTGTCCTTCGGGATCACGCCGAGCTTTTTCTGGTTCTCGAAGATCCGCTCGCGCAGTTCTTCATAGCCATCGTCGAACAAGTGCATGGCGCTGATCTTCTCCACCCATTCCTTGGTCGGGTGGTGCGGCGCGTGGGTGGCGCCCGGTGCGTACTTGACGAAGAACTTCTTGCTCGGGCTGATCTGGTTCAAGCGATTGAGGTAGCCGATGGCGTCGTTGGCCATGCCGGTGATCAGGTTCCATCCCGGATTACCCTGGAAGGGATAGATCTGGGTGGTGTTGCGGAACAGATTCGGCTGCCACTGGTTCGCGTCGCCACCGACGAATCCGTAGAAATACTCGAAGCCCATCCCGGTCGGCCACTGGTTGAACGGCCCGGCCTGGCTGGCGGCAAACGCCGGGGTGTTGTGATCCTTGCCGAACCAGGAAGTGGCGTACCCGTTGTCTTGCAGAATCCGCCCGATGGTGGCCTTGTCCTTGGTGATGATGCTGTCGTAGCCGGGGAAACCGGTGGCCTGCTCCGAGACCACCCCGAATCCGACCGAGTGATGGTTGCGGCCGGTGATGAGGGCGGCGCGCGTGGGCGAGCACAGCGCGGTCGAGTGGATGTTGTTGAAACGTAGACCATCGGCCGCAATCCGGTCCATGGTCGGCGTCGGGATGACCCCGCCGAAGGTGCTCGGCACACCGAAGCCAGAGTCATCGGTGATGATGAGCAGCACGTTGGGCGCATCCGTGGACGGCACGATTCGCGGCGCCCACCACGCCTTCGAGCCCAGGGCATCTTCCTTGATCACGCCACCGAATTCGGGATCCGGTGCCGGGAGTTGGTCACCGGGAATCGTCGTCGTCGCGCTTGGCGAGCCCAGCTCACCGGTCACGTCCGGTTGGGCGCTGTAGCTGGCCTGCTGACTCGCGATCGAGCCAACCAGGAGAAGGACTGCAATCAGCCCACACGGTCGACCCTGCAACGTGAACAGGTAGTGTCGCTTCTGTTTCACTGGTTCGCTCCTCTCTCTGCGTGCATGCGTTACATTGACTCCTTCGTCTTCCGCTCGTCCCTGTACAGCCAATGGACCTACGTTCCTTTGGGCGCAAATCAGCGCCGCCAATCTACTGCCCCTTCTTTACTGCTTATGCTTCACCTTCATCGGCTTGACCGTCGTGAACTTGATCGGCTCCCTACCAAGAAGTCTCGATCTCGAACTTGCCGGTCTTCTTGTTGACGCCGAAGTCGGCTCCGACGATCATCTCGCCGGTCCCCTCTCCGGTCTCGGGATCGAGCTCCAGAAAGACCAGTGAGATGTTGTTCTCCTGACTCATCGACCCTCTCATCACCTCGCCCATGGCGATCGGGCGATTGGTGGCGAGGGTGATCATGCGCTTGCCGCTGCTCTCGGACTGAAAGGCATAGCGAATCTGATAGCCGAGACTCTGCGGCAACGAGACGAAGGCCATCTCTTCCTGCTTGCCCTAGAGGTCGTAAAGTGCCTTCGAGGCAGAAGGACTGTTGACGAAACGACCTTCTCGTCATCCTCGGCCTCCTATTTCTGGTTGCCAGTCTCTAGAAACCGAATTTGAAGGCGCCGTAAAAGCCGCCCAGTTGCACCTCGGATTTGACGTCGATTCCTCGATCGGTCGCTTCCTTGAAATCGAATTGCATGTAACGATAGCCGACAACGATCGCATGTTGTCGCTCGGCGCCGTAGGCCCACCCCACCCCGGCCAGGGCGGTCCAGGCCAGGTCGGTACCAGCGGCACTCGCATCGACCTTGAAGTCGTACAGCCAACGATCCGAGAACTCGCCAACGTAGCGCACCCCGATGAGAGCATCCCACAGCGCCTTGTTCACATCGTAGTTTCGACCCTCTGTGGTTCCGTCATCGAAGTCGTAGTCCGCATCGACCCCCAAATCGAGGTCGAACATGCGGGCTCCGTAGAGGAGAGACAGACCCTTACCGGTCCCACTCGGGTTGTAGAGGCCTCCTACCTCGAAGATGGCCGCCGCGAGCTCGCCCTGAACCACAACCTCTCCCGGAATCGAGCCGGCCAGATCGTAGCTCTTGTCGTCTCCCTTGAAGTCGACGAAGTAGAATCCGCGAACAGACCATTCCTGCCGCGCTGGCCTTCCAGGTGGGCCGCGAAGGCAAACTCGAGCGCATCGATCACGTCGGGCATGTTGACTTGTCCACCGCCCACATCCTGGTCGTTGACCTCGAGGCTGAGGTTCATGCTCGGGCCCCAGAGATAGGGCGTGATACTCCACATCCAATCGCTTGCCTGCGCAACTCTAGCTCCTGGCATGGCCGCGAAAAGGAACCCCACGACGACTGTTATGAGATACCGCGAATACCGACTCATTTCCTATCCTCCTTGCCCTTTCTTCGTCTGTACCGGACTGGAGAACCCAATAGCTCGCAAGCCTCGAGTGAGGCTTCATCGATAACCGATACGACCCTTCAGTGTCGTCGAGTCCAAATCGTTCAAAGCGAGGCCCTGGAAGCCTGTTCTTGATTGGGCAGAGATCATTGTCCGGCATCTGGAATCCTCCCCTCGGCCGGAAAATCTGTCTATCCGATTCAGGCTGCGAAACGCGTCTGCTCTGGCACTTCCCGAAGCCGGCTCGGCCAGCCGCGCCATCGGCCAGGCACCGCACTTCCAGCCCACAAAACTATGAAAAGAAAAGACTTAAAGCCCCTACCCCAGAGCCCTTGACTCGTTTCCAAGGAGGGGCCAGAATACTGAAAGACTATCCACCTCAGGACATTCTGATTCTTCCGTTCGTGCTGCTGAATGAGTACCTTCAACCGACATCGAGAGTTCTCCGACACCCAGGAGATCCGGCGGGCGGTCCGAGGCTATGGCTGGGACATCGACTACACCCGTACCGGACCGGGTGATCTCGGGGTGGCAGCGTGGGAGACCCATCTCGGCGACCTCCTGCTGTACCGCGAGCATTTCGAGTTCCCGATGCTGGCCTACGGTGCTTCGCCCTTCGACGCCTTCAGCGTGATGACCGTGCAGAGGGGCACTCTGCGAGCCTACGGAGAACAGCTCTCCTCTCAGGGGATCATCCTGTTCCCGCTCGGCGCCGAGATCGATCTGGTGGGATCTTCAGACCTGGAGCTCTTCCATGTCCAAGTGTCCCAGGAGAGACTGGTCGCGGAGGCTCAGGCGGCCGAAGTCGAGCTGGCTGTGTCGAATCGTGCCCTTCTCGTCGCTCCAGGGCCCGACAGGATCCGCCACTTCGCTCAGGCCATGGAACACGGGAATGCCATCCTGGCCGCAGGCGACGTCGCCGCTTGGGAAGAAGCCGAGAAGGACCTCGTGACACTCCTGGTCGCCGTGTTCGACAAGGAAGCGGTTTCGAGAATGCGCACTCGGGAATCGATCGGGACGATGCCCGAGTACGCGATTCGAGCTCGGAGCTATGTCCACTCCCGGCTCCCCGGCGAGCTCGATATTGACGGCCTGGCAGAGAAGATGGGAGTCACCCGTCGGCATCTGAATCGGTGTTTCAAGGATCATTACGGAATGAGCCTGCAGGATTTCATCCACTATCGTCGGTTGCACGAGGCCCACAACCTTCTGCGGCAGCACCCGGTGGGCCTCAACGTGACGCAGGCAGCCTACACCTGCGGCTTCAACCACCTGGGCCGGTTTTCAACACAGTACAAGCAACTCTTCGGGGAATCTCCGCGGCAGACGCTCAGGCCAGCGAGCGTCTGAGCCGAGGGAAACCAAGCCTTCAAGCCCTCAAAGGCCGGCCGGAGGTACGACGGGCGGTTCAACCCTCACTGCCTCAGCGCCCGTGGCCTCAGTGAGCCGAAGCCCCCGAGCTACAGCGGCAGAGCCTTCAGGAGCTCCTGAAACCGCTCCAGAAACTGCCCGACTTCGAGTCCATCCATCAAGGCGTGGTGGGCTTCGATCGAGATGGGCATCCGGCGCGTACCGTCGCGAAGATGATGCTTGCCGAAGACGATCTTCGGAACCGAATCCTCGGTCGGAATCCGGCGGGCGTGCAGGAGTCCCGAGAAGCTGACCCAGGGAATCACCGAATAGTGGATTAGATCGTCCTTGTCAGGCCGCGGATCCAACTCGCCGGTCTCCGAGCGCGCCTGGGTCAGGGTCGTGGACGCCTCGGTCATGAACCGATCGGACTCGGGGTGGTATTCGAAATAGCCGAACCCGAAAGTCCCGTCTTCCCGCAGCACCGTCGAGCTACCGTGGATCACATCGTGAACCAGAACAGCGTCCTCGCGCCGGCGGTACCGGAAGGCATCGATCTCGTTGGAGGCCTGGATGGACAAGTAGAGGCAGGTCAGGAAGAAGGACGAGGCGCCTTTGCCGCGGGTGGCCTCGTAAGCCGCCGTCACATCCAGATCGGTGCACAGGCCGAAGAACGGCTGCTCGAAGTCCTTGAAGAAATGGAAGTGACTCCTGCGGCTCCAGGAGTCGATGTCGAGGAAGTGGGACATCAGCGAAGCGAAGTGACTTTCACTGTAGGCCCTGTCGACCAGTCAGGGCCTCGTCTACCTCTCCAGCATCGATGATCACGGTTCCATCCACGGCAAAACGCTGGGGTTCGAACTCGTAGCTCCGCATCACCCGGCGAAAGACCTCTTTGAGGGCTCGGGCGCCCAGCCTGGGTTGCCGGGTGGCTTCGGCAGCGATGCGCCGCGCCGCTGACGGCGACAGTGCCAGCTCCAGTCCCATGGCTTCAAAGTAGTCACGGGCCTGATGCAGGCCAGAGTCCTGCCCTTCCAGGAAGATCTTCAACAGCTCGTCTTCGCCAAGATCGTTGAGCAGCACCAGCGCATCGAAGCGGGACAGGAACTGCGGGGTAAGGCCATAGTCGAACAAATCCTCGTAGCGCAACCAGTCACGAAGCGAAAAACGGAGCTCCTCATGCACTTCACCCGCGCCCATGACACTGACAGATTGCAGTGAACCTCGATCCGCGCCGATCGTCACTCGATCGTAGACGCTGTCGTAGAGCCCTTCGAACGCCCCTGCCGCAACGAACAGCAGCCCACTCGCGTCGAGCGTCACCGCCTTGCCTCCAGCCCAGGCCGGCAGGGTGAACGGCACGGCCTCGTTCTCGATCAGCGTCAGGAGGGCCTCCTGGGCTCGAATACCCAGGACATTCGGCTGACCCCCGACCACGGAACGGATCTTGTCGATCTCGTCGACGAACACGACAGCCTGCGATACCCGGCTCAGTATGGATTCCATCGGGGCTTCTTCCCCGAGCTGCTCCCGGGCGCGCTCGAGGATCCGCGTCAGCAGCACTTCGCCGGCTCGCCCCTCCTCGGTTTGCTCTGCCAAGACGTTGGCATGCACCCTTACCAGTGTCGAGTGTCTGGCAAGCTCGGGATCCGAGGCCAGAAACAGCTCGACCGCCCGCATCAGGCTGGTCTTGCCGGTGCCGGAGGAGCCGATCATCAGAATGTTCCCGGTCACCAGGCCAGCCAGTCGCTTGGCGATGGCAATGGAAACCTCACGGACAGCCTCCTCCTGGCCGAGGACTCGCTGGCTGAGCGCTTCTGAAATCTCCGTCGGCTGCGGCGTCGAACTGGGCATCGGTCTATTGTAGTCCCCACCGGCCCTCAACCGACATTGATTCGATCACACTGCAGGCTTGGGGCCTGCACGCGAGACCGAAAGTGAAGTTCGCTCTTGAACCGCCCGGTGCCGGTGCAATACATTCGTTTCGATATGCAAGAAAACGCATGGAGCTTCCCCGGTTGTACCTGGCTCACCGGCGTGCTGTGGCTTCTCCCCGCCCTGATGATTCTGCTGTCGCCAATCCCGACGATGGCGACCGACAAACACCTGGAGCAGCTAGCCGAGGCCCAGGAGTTCGTCGATGCCGGCGATGCGGAAGAAGCCATCAAGCTCCTCAACAAGGCGGTCAAGGCGAAACCTCCCCTGGCCGAGGCCTTTCTTCTGCGCAGCACCGCGAACTTCATGGTGGGAGATCTGAAAACGGGCCGCAGTGACCTCGAGATGGCCCTCGAGATCGACTCGACGATGCGCCAGGCCTGGCTCAACCGCGCCGGCCTGGATCTCTCGGAAGGTAAGTACGATGCCGCGCTGGAGGCCTTGACCAAGGCAAAGGACCTCGATCCAGCTGCCATCGACAACGATCTGAACCTCGGCGTCGTACTCGTTCTGAAGGGCGACATCGAACCAGCAAGCCAACACTTCGCCGCGCATATTCAACGCAGCGGTGGCTCGGCGGAGGCGTACTTCGTCGTCGCTCGCAACTACGCCATGGCGGGACTCGCCGGACCGGCCATCGAGCATTTGAAACAAGCGATCCAGCTCGATGAACGGGTCCGACTTCAGGCCCGCACCGATCCTAACTTCCAAGACCTGGAGTCGAATCGGCGCTTCCAGGACCTGTTGCTGACCGACACCTTTCAGCCGGAGACGGGCTCACATTTCGCTGTCCAGAAGTTCGACTCTCCCTTCGGCGGGTTGGACAGCCCACTGGTGAGCGCGACCCTCGATGCGCTTCAGTTTTCGGGCCAGCCGTTCGACCCGAGGGTCGAGGTGACGCCCGACTGGGCGCTGATCTGGAGCGAGTATCGGATCAAGATCATGAGCTCTGATGGCGGCGGTGGCCAGGTTCAGCTGACGGCTCCGCCAAATAGCTTCACACCGTCGGAGTGGAAACGCCGCAGCGAAGAGCTGTTCCGCGAGATCACGGTCCGCCTGCTGTCCCGCCAGCGCTGACGCTCCGCCCACCCACCCTGGGACCTGGTTCTCGGTCCTCAAGAGATAACCACCTCCTCGTAGAGGTCCGTCCGTTTGGTTCGAAGGGGGACGGCAGCGGCTAGTCGGACTAGAGGCTCTGAGCCGGCCTGGATCTCGGGATCCAGGGCTGCAGGCATCTTCAGGAAAGCGGCTGTCGACGAGCCCAGCATCGGGCTCGTTCGAGGGGCAGTGGGCTAGGTCGGCGGAGCAGGATCTCCCGGCCACGATGCTGGCGTAGGCCTCGACCTGCGGGTCGAGAGTGGGGTGGCGCCACATCATCCGTCCGATCCTCTGCATTTCCTTGGTCGCCTCGGCCGCAGAGTCTCCTTCGAATCGCATCCGGTAGTAGGCCGCCAGTCGCCCGGTCCGGTGCCAGCCATGGCGACAGCGGAAGGCCACCTTCTTGCCTTGCTCCTGGGATTCCTCAATCCAAGCGTCAAACGCTTCGAGGAAGTCGATCGAGACAGGGGTATCTTCTTCCTGGGCGTGGTCATAGCGAACCTTCATTTCGGGACAAGCCGTTTTCCGAAAGAGGCATTCCCGAGAGCTGCCCTCGCCATCGAGCACCAGGATCTCCTCGACCCCCAGGCCGCACAGGACGCCTAGATCCGTGGAGCTCAAGCGACCACTGCGATACAAGGCGAAGCCGGTTCCGGGGTCCTCGGCTACCTTGAGCGGCGCTTCGGCGCATCCTGTGAGGAGCGACAGCGCCATCGCGATTGCCAGGAGGATCATCCAACTCATCTCTTGCCGGGTGCTCATTCAGCACCTCCGGGTTCTGTCTCAGCTGCCGCCTCGCTCGCCTGCGAGCGCACGATGCTGTACTCCCCACCATAGATCAAGATCACCGTTGAGAGGTAGAGCCATAAGAGCAGCACGATGATCGACGAAAGCGAGCCGTAGACTGCCTCGAAATCGGCAATGCGATCCAGATAGACCACGAAGGCGCTCTTGACGAGCTCGAACAGCGCCGCCGCCAGAAACGCCCCGGGGAGAACCTGGCGCCAGCGGACCTCCACGTACGGAGCGAGCTTGTAGATCAGCGCGAAGATCAGCAAGACGAGCACGAAGTTCGCCGCCCAGCCCCGGAGGCGCGGAAGGTTGACCGCGTCGAGGCCCAAGCGGGAGAGAAACGACGGGTCGAGGACGATTTCCAGGGCCACGGTAATGGCGATGGAGGCGATCATCAGAACAGAAACGGCAGCGGCCACGAGGAAGTAGCGGATCTTCGATAGCAGGAAATGGTGTGTTCGCTCGGCCCCGAGAGCCCGGTTGACGGCCCGGGTGATGGCTCCGAAACCTTTGCTCGCGGTCCACAGCAGGCCGCCGATCCCCACTCAGCTCATGGTGCCGCGATACTGGACCACGGCATCGAGATTGTCCCGGACCAGGCTGGCACTGCCGGGAAACATGTCGGTCACGACTTCGTAGATGCGGGCCTGCAGTTCCGCTGACTGGGGGAAGTACCCGGCCAGGGAGAGGATCCCGATCAGGAGCGGGAAGATGGAGAAAAAGGCCCAAAAGGCAATGGCCGCCGCGAGATCCTTCGCGGGGTCGTGCGATGCCTCCTTGACGGTCTCGACGAGCAGGCTGAGCTCTCGCTTCAACCGGCCCGGCTCTGAAGAATCTTCACTGCGCATCGCTACGACCGTACCTGGCGCAATCATAAGTGGAGAATGAGACCAAGGTCCAATTGCAGGATCGGGTGGTTTGAATCCAACGTCGAAACCTTGGACGCACTCGAGGTTGATCCACAACCGAGTTGCGCTGCACAGGAGTCCGCTCGCTATGGAACCACTACGTGACTGGCTACTTGAACGCGGCTGGGCCCAGCATACCGAAGCATGGTGCTGACGGCACCGCCGAGGAGATCGCGCTCACCTCCATCAAGGTGAGCAACTTCGACAAGACCGCAACCGCGGTTCCGACCTACACGGTCTTCAGCCGACCAACCTCGGGTGCTTTGGTGCGTGGCTCCAGGCCTGGCTCGAGCGGCATCCAATGATCGACCAGGATGCCACGGGAGAAGACCTGAGCGCGCTGGCTGCGGCGGCCGACGACCTCGAGTAGGCGAGCGGAGGAGCCCGCGAGGTCGCCTGGCGACCAACTCCCACGCCGATAGGCGCCCGTTACCCGGCTGGGCTAAAATGAAGTTTCGCACTCCTATCGTCGAGGGCCGAGGCTGGCCCGGCAGAGTGATGGCCGAACCGCACGCATCTTCGATTCCCGTCGATTCTCCCTCAGCGTTCTTCGATCGCGAGCTGAGCTGGCTCGCCTTTGCTCGCCGGGTCCTGGCGTTGGTGGAGGACGGGGAGCTGCCGCTCTTTGAGCGCATCAAGTTCGCCGGCATCATGGGAATGCTGCACGATGAGTTCTTCATGAAGCGCATGAGCGGCATCAAACGCAAGATGCAGTTGCGGCCCGATAAGCGCTCGCTGGACGGCCGTTCGGCCGCTGACGAGCTGGCGGCATGCCGAGCCGAGATCAACGATCAGCGCGATGTGCTCGAACATGTCCTCGAACAAGATATCCGGCCGGCGCTCTCGCGAGAGAGTCTGCCGATTCTCGCCTGGGACGAACTCGACGGAGCGATGCGACAGGCCCTGCGGGGGTACTTCGAACGCTCCGTGCTGCCAATTCTCACACCGCTGGCGGTCGACGCGGAGCATCCCTTCCCCTTTATCAGCAACGACGCGCTCAACCTTGCTGCCATGCTGCTCCTGGAAGGGGGGCATGGTCGTCGATTCGTGCGCATCAAGGTGCCGGACAATCGACCTCGGTGGGTGCCCTTGCCGGGTGGAGCAGGCTTTACGCCACTCGAGCAAGTGATCGCTGCCAACCTCGAGCTGCTCTTTCCGACCACGCCGCCGGATTCCGTCTTTCTTTTCCGGGTGACCCGCGGGGCTGAAGGCAAACCGGCCGCTCCACCCGATCTCACACCGCAAGAGGCCTTGCGCGAGCCTGGCAGCATCATCCGACAAGTGTCCAACGAGCTCAAGGCTCGACGGTTTGCCGGTGTGGTGCGGCTTCAGGTTGACTCTCGAATGCCCGGGGGTCTCTGCCAGTGGCTTACCAGTCAGCTCGGCATCGATGAGGACGATCTGTATCCCTCACGATCGCTCCTGCGGCTGAGCAATCTCCTGGACCTCGAATGCGGCGATCGCCCGCATCTGAACCTGCCCCCACACCGTCCGAGATCTCATCCGCGCCTCAAGGGCTTGTCCCAAACACCAGAGGCCATCTTCGACGAGATCAGACGAGGCGACATTTTGTGCCATCACCCCTACCACAGCTTCGACTCGTCCGTTCTCCGACTGATCGAGTCCGCAGCGGTGGATCCCGATGTCCTGGCCATCAAACTGACCATTTATCGAACCAGCAAGGACTCGCCAATTGTCCAGGCACTCGCCGAGGCTGCACGACGCGGCAAGCAGGTGGCGGTTCTCGTCGAAATAACCGCTCGCTTCGACGAAGCGCCCAACATCGCGTGGGGACGGTTCTTGGAGAACGAGGGTGTTCACGTCGCCTACGGGGTCGAAAAGCTCAAGACCCACGTCAAGGGTGCCCTTGTGGTTCGGGAAGAGGAAGGATTGATTCGACGCTACGCGCATGTCGGCACCGGTAACTACCACACAGGTACGGCGAGAATCTACGAAGACCTCGGTATCTTGACCTGCGAGCCCGAGATCTGTGCGGACATGGCGGACGTCTTCAACGAGCTGACGGGGGCTACCCACCGAGTCGAGTACAAGCGGCTACTGGTGGCGCCCGTCACGATGCGCCGCCGTTTCCTGGAGCTCATTCGTCAGGAGGAAGAGCACGCTCGTGCCGGACGCGAAGCCGGGATCCGCGCCAAGGTCAACCAGCTCCAGGACAAGGAAACGATCAAAGCGCTGTACCGGGCGAGTCAAGCGGGCGTCCCGATCGAGCTCAATGTCCGCGGCTTGTGCTGCTTGCGCCCGGGCGTGCCGGGACTATCCGAGAATATCCGCGTCTTCAGTGTGCTCGGTCGGTTCTTGGAGCACAGCAGGATCTACCGCTTCGCCAACGGTGGAGATCCCCTCTATTTCGTAGGATCGGCCGACTGGATGAAGCGCAATCTGAGCCGTAGGGTCGAGACCATCGCGCCGGTCCTCGATCCGACGATCCAGCAAGAGCTGCAGGAGATCCTCGACGTCTACGCCAGCGACAACGCCTCGGCGTGGGACGCCGGACCCGACGGGAAGTATGTGCGTCGTCGGCCGCTTGCCGATGAGCCGCGCAGAGCCGCTCAGGAGATTTTCCTGGAACGGGCCAAGTCGCGGGCGTCGACGCGGCGGACAACAGGAGTCGATCAAGCTGCGATCGAGGAAGCCGGCACCGTCGAGCGACGCTGATCCCGGCCGCAGCTCAACAGACTTCGGGTATGAATTTGCGGCCAGCGAGGGCCGCGTCGTCGTCGCAGACGCCTTTGGGCCTCCTCTGAGGCATCTTGGGCTCTTCCCAGGGGATCGGTTCATAGGGAATCTGGCTCAAGAAGTGCGAGATGCAGTTGAGCCGCGCCCGCCGTTTGTCGTTCGACCGTACGATGTTCCAAGGGGCCCAGGGGTTGTCTGTCGCGTCGAACATGGCGTCGCGGGCCCGCGAGTAGACGTACCAGCGCCGCGGGGACTCGAGGTCCATGGGACTGAGCTTCCAGTGTTTCCGGGACTCCTCGATCCGAGACTGAAATCGGCGTCGCTGCTCCTCATAGTCCACCGTGAGCCAGTACTTCAGGAGCTGGATGCCGTCGGTGACGATTTCTTTCTCGAAGGCCGGACAGATCTCGAGGAAGCGCTTGTACTCCGAATCGGTGCAGAACCCCATCACTTTTTCCACTCCAGCCCGGTTGTACCAACTGCGATCGAAGATCACCACTTCACCCGCTGCCAGCAGATGGGGAAGGTAGCGCTGCCCGAACCACTGGCTCTTCTCGCGCTCGGTGGGTGTCGGCAGGGCGACTACCCGGAAGACCCGAGGGCTCACCCGCTCTGTGATCCGCTTGATGACGCCGCCTTTGCCGGCGGCCTAAGGGTCTGGATGGACCCCTGGACGGTGCTCCGCGTCCCGTTGATCTTCAACCTGCGACGCGACCCCTACGAGCGCGCCCAGTTCACGTCGAACACCTACTACCATTGGATGATGAGTCGCATCTACCTGCTGGCACCAGCGCAGGTGTACGTCGGGAACTTCCTGGCGACCTTAAAGGAGTACCCGCCCCGCATGAAGGCGGCGAGCTTCTCGATCGACCAGGTCATGGAGAAGATGCAGAACTCCGGGCAGTCGCATTGATTTCGACTGCTGATCATTCGGAGAATTACCACCAGGCGGGCCTTCGGGCCCGCCTTCTTTCAAGGTGCGCCAGGTAATGGCGCGGAGAGCTAGGCGGATCACTGCGTTTGTAGATGGTTCAAACCGTGCTGGCACAGTTCTGCCACGGTGTCGTTACCTGGTCAAGATGTCAATGCCGGGGTCAAGACGTCCACTCAAGGGACGGTTTCCGCTTCGAGGCAACGCAATCCCGCAAGTACAAATTGATGAGATTCTGGTAAGGAATCCCAGTCTCGTCGGCCAATTCCTTGAAATACGTAATGACGTCCACGCCGAGGCGGATGGTGACCTGTTTCTTGAGATGTTTGGCGTAGGGGTTCCTACGACTCTTCAGCTTGGTCAGATCGTATTCCTTTCTCATCGTTTGCCTCCGCTGTAAGCGGTCCGCTCCTTCTTCGTGGCACGGCGCGCCGAGATAATCCGAATCGCACCCTCGCTCTCACGAAAACAGTGACAGATCAGCAGCACTCGAAGCCGGTAACTCCGGCCGACGAGCAGGAATCTCGCCTCGTCTTCGGAGTGATCCGGATCAAAGAACTCTCGGGCCTTGTCATCGAAGAAGACCGATTGAGCTTCCTCGAAGGAGACGCCATGATGCTTCTGGTTCTGCCGGTTCTTGCGATCATCCCAGATGAAGCTGATCTTGGTCATGGCGCGATTATAAGTATATCATAATTATGTATTGCTCATAACTGGCACGCTTCGGACGGGCCCTGATTGGACCAAGGTCCAATCGACGGCCATTCCAATTGGTGTGATGCTCGGGGCTGGATTGGTGACTGCGCGGAGGACGGTATGGAGAAATCGACAGCACAAGGTGGAACGATGACTTCCGCGGTGGTGACCCTGGCGGTCGGCAAGACCTTGAACCGCATCCGCGAGCTGGGTGGCGCACCCCCGTTGAGCCTGCCGAGCGAGGCGGAATGAGGTGAGGTTCCCCGAGCCCGGCTCGGAGCATCGAACGGTGCCTGCGGCTTGCGGCTGACGAGTTTGTCCAGTGCCTACAGATATGAGATTACTCGAGCCACTCGAGATCCGCTAGGTCCTGCTTACGACCCGACGCTCGCTTGTTTCGGATGAGCTCGGCCTTGCCGAGATAGAAGACCTCATGCGAGCCAAACTTTCCCTTGGCCCTGCCCTGCCAGGCTTCGGCGAATGTCACACCGTCGATGGCAGTGACTAGATCGATCCGATTCGGAGCCACCCCGAGCTGAACGACGATCCCCGGAGTGGAAAAATCTCCCTCGGAAAGACCCACATCACCGAAGCCGAAGTCGTCAAGCGCTTTGATCAAGCGTCCGGCGTTCTCTGGGCTGGGCTCGACAAAGATGTCGATGTCTTTCGTGAAACGGGGCTTGGCGTGAAACGCGAGAGCGTGACCGCCTACGATAATGGCCCTAACTTCCCGCGTGTTTAAGCACGCGAGCAGTTCTTCGAAGTCCTTCGTGGCTCTCCCCCCGGATCTTGCTCCACTGGAGCCTCAATTCTTCGACTGCGGCGACGCGCTCGTCAGGCGACAGCTGCGCCCAGAACTCACGATCTGCGACGCGCTCCTCTTCAAAGGATTTCAGCTTTCTCACCCAACGCTTCATGATCTCGATCTTATCGCGCCAACCATCGGTCGTCGCCTTGGCCCTCAAATCTCCAGATTTGTCGACTTGGCTGCTGTCGTCAATCTTGCATGCCTCGGACCCTGGAATCCTGTCTGTCGAGACTCGCTCTCGGTTGTTGGTCTGGGGTTCTTGACCTTTTGAGTCAGAGGCCGAGGTGAAGCCGAAGTGCGTCTTCGAGGTCGGAGACTAGAGGTGCGGGAAGGTGCCCCACGCGCCGGCCGACTCTCTCCACAGCAATGGAGCGCACCTGCTCAGCCTGGGCCTTGGAATCCCTGGGCAGGCCGCACTGCGCGGCGGGTAGCATCACCTGAAACGGATAGATGCGAGCCACGTTCGAGGTCACCGGCACGACAGTGATTACTCCGCGCTGGAGTCGAGCCGCGGTCGTGTTGGCGCCGTCGTTGCTGACGATGACCGCAGGTCGCCGCTTGCTCGCTTCGGAGCCGCGAACCGGGTCGAGATCAACCATGCGGATCTCACCTCGAAGCACTAGTCATCCTCGGGAATGTCGAGCCCATCGCCGCTCACCGACTCCCAGGCCTCGGAATCGTCGCCGGCTTCCCACTCCTGCCAGGCCTGGGCGTAGGCCGGTCCGAGCTCGGTCGCACGCAGCAGGCCAACTGCCCGCTGGAGGACCGCGGACCGGGACCGCGCTCCCACGCTGCGGGCATACGCATCCAGGAACTCGATGTCCTCGTCTGGCAGGCTCACACTGACCTTCATACTTTGATACTACCATTGGTAGCTAAAAAGTAGCAACATCCGGCAAGGCACATCAGCTGTTTCCCGTCAGAGAAAGTCCCATTGCTTCCAAACTGCATTCCTCATAATCTGGGTGATCTGGGGTGGACCTGGAATCAACGGAAGAGCGGGGACCGCCTCGGAGAGCACATCCTCGATACCAGTCCATAAAACAGGAGACTTTATGCTATCTGCAGACTACCGAGGAAAGATCCTCGTGCTGAAGCTGAGTGGCGAGTTGAAGAAGGAGCATTTGGCCGAGGCTGACGAGCTCATCGACGACAAGCTCGACGAGAGGGAGAGCCCGCCGATCCTGCTGGACCTGCGCCGCTACGAAGGGGCCGAGGATTTGAGCACCGCCTGGCAGGAGCTCAAGCTCCTTACGACGCACGGCGACAGGGTCGAGAAGATCGCCGTCGTCGGCTCTCTCGACTGGCAGAAGCTCGCGACTTTCCTGGTGAGTCCCTTCACGAAGGCGACCGAGCGCTTCTACGAGCCCGACGAAATTCAAGACGCGCTCGAGTGGCTGAGAGAGTAGAAGATCACGGCCCGTAGTTCTGGACCCGATCTCCGGAGGGCGCAAGGCCCTCCCCTACATCTCTCACTGCATGAGAACGGCCGGCAGGGGCGCCGGCCGCTTCAAACCCCCAAGCCCTCAAAGGCCGTCCGGAGGTACGACGGACGGTTCAACCCCCAAGCCCGCGGGGCTAGCCGGTCACGGCTAGACCCGCATCAACACCGATCCCCAATGCAGACCGGCACCCAGGGCGGTGAAGGCGACCAGGGAGCCTTCTGGCGCCTTGCCGGCTTCGCGGGCCTCGGAGAAACAGAGAGGAAGCGTGGCTGAGGTCGTGTTGCCGTATTTCTGGATGTTGTTGTGGACCTTCTCGTCCGGCAGCTTCATGGCGCGTTGCGCCGCTTCGTTGATGCGCAGATTGGCCTGGTGCATGATGAGGAGGTCCAGATCCGCGAGCGTCAGTCCGTTCTTCTCGAGGACCTCCATGGTCACTCTAGGCATGCGGGTGACCGCCAGTTTGAAGACCTGGCGTCCATCCATCACAGGTACGGTGTCGCCTGATGCGACCTGCGCCTCATCCACCCACGGGCGACGGGCCGATCCGGCCCCCGGCACGTACAAGATGTCCTTCTTGTTTCCATCACCATAGAGAACAGATCCCAGAATCCCCCTGCCATCGTCTTCGTCGTGAGCCCGAAAGACCATGGCGCCAGCCGCATCCCCGAAAAGCACTACCAGATGACGGAATCGGGAGTTCCACTCGAGAATCTCTGGAGACAGGGGACCTTCCTCGCGACCGAAGAGCACTTCCCAGCTCTCGGGCCCGACCGGCATCAGCGAAGTGTGCACATCGCAGCCCACCAGCAGCACTGTTCGCGCGATGCCGCTTCGAATCAGGGCGTCGACCATCTGCAGACCGTAGGCGTAACCAGCACATTGTTGACGGATGTCGAGCGCCGGGAGTTTGCCGAGGCCGAGCCGCTCCTGGATCAAGGTACCGGCGCCCGGAAAGTAGTGATCCGGCGTCATCGTCGCGCAGACGATGTAGTCGATCTCCTCGGCGTCGATTCCCGAATCTGCGATAGCGGCCCGAGCTGCCGCAGCCCCGAGATCCGCCGAGCTCACACCGGGCTCGACGTAGTAACGAGTCTCGATCCCGCTACGCTCCTGTATCCACTCGTCGGTAGTGTCCATGATGCGGGCCAGCATCGAGTTGTCCACGCGGATGGAGGGCACCTCTGTGCCGCATCCCATCATCAAGGCACGGGGCATCGAGGCTCGGGACTGACTCATCGCTGACTCCTCCTTCCTGGATCAAGCCACTTCGGAGAACCTATCACTGGAAGCCCCCAGGTGGGATCCGCGTAGGACCCCTCCTTTGTACCGGGCCGCGGTACTCGACTGTCAGGTCACCCTGCTTTATGAAAAGGTAGAAATTCTTTGGACGCTTGTCATCGAGGCCATCCTCGGCGCTTGGCGAATACGCCCAGATTTCCACATTTTGACTCCTGGCTCGCGCCGATTGCTCGAATCGCGTGTCGTCAGGGGGGCCGTAGAGCACATAGGTCGTGCCGCGATCGGTGTGTCTGCCCCGATGGGTGCCTTCGTCGTACAGCCGGTCCGCCTCGGCCGAGCGTTCCTCGAACAACAGGCGTTTGCTCTTCTTCGGCCAGACCGCTTCGGGCCCGCGCTTGGCCCAGAACTCCTCGATGAACTCGGAGGCTTCTTCGTCGGTGGCCAGGGCCAGATAGGCGTCGACTTCCTCCTGGGTCGCCATCCTCGAGATCGCGCCGACCAGCCACTGCGAATAATCGGGCGACAGCAGGAAGTTGGTGACATCCTCCGGACCCGGAGCCTTGCGCTTTTTCTTGGCGGTCGCCTCCGTCACCGAGGCAGCCCACAGGAGCACCAGGCAAAGGCTAAGAGCGACGGAGGAGATCCAGGAATTCTTCACGGACGGGTCGTTGATGAAATGCGCCTCGAATGGCCGAGGTCACGGTCAGAGCACCAGGCTTCTGCACTCCACGCATCTCGACGCAAAGGTGTCGAGCTTCGATGACCACCATGGCACCCAGGGGGTGGAGCTTCTCCTCCAGAAACCCTACAACCTGCTCTGTCAACCGCTCCTGCAATTGAGGGCGCTTGGCATAGAACTCCAGGATGCGGGCGAACTTCGACAAACCGATGATCCGGTCGGTGGGAATGTAGGCGATGTGAGCCTTGCCGTAGAACGGAACCAGGTGATGAGAGCACATCGAATAGAACGGGATATCCCGCTCCATCACCATGTGGGAGTACTCCTCCTCGTTGGGAAAGGTCGTCACCGCGGGCTCGGCCCCTTCCTTGAGGCCATGGAACATCTCGTCGTACATCTTGGCGACGCGGACGTCGGTGTCCTGGAGATTGTGATCGGTCATGTCGAGCCCCAACTCAACGAGAATGGCTCGGACGTGCACGGCAATTCTCCGGATCTGCTCCGGGTCGGTCTCGACGATCTTGTTGGCCGATTCCGCGGTATCGGCACTATCAATGGCAGGGGTCTGATCTCGACTCATCGTGTCTTTCTCCGGGATCCCGATGACTCCAACACTGGGAGCCTTGGCACTGGACTGCTGATTCTATCCCACGCCCTCTCTGCTCCACCGACAGGTCGGAGGCCCGATCCTGACGAGGCCAGCTCACGCTCGAAGCCGACGTCTTCACCGACGAGTCTCCGACTCTCGTCTATAATTCGCTGACGGAGAACCGACATGCCCGATCTGACCATCGAATACTGCGTAGTTTGAAACTACTATCCCCGTGCCGCCGGTCTGGCGGACGAAATCAAGAGCCGTTACGGTGTCAGCCCAGAGCTGATCAAGGGACGCGACGGTGTGTTCGAAGTTCGGCTCGCCGACGAGACGATCTACTCCAAGCGAGCCACGGGTAGATTTCCCGCCCCTGGAGAGGTCGAAGAGCTGCTGGAAGGCAAGCTCGAAACCTAGCGACGCAACAGCTGGGCCACGACTTCCATGTGTCCGGTCTGTGGAAATAGATCGAGCAGGACCAGCTCCTCGATCGAGTAGAGCTCACCCAAGACCCTGAGGTCCCTCGCCAGCGTTCCCGCGTGGCACGAGACGTAGGTCAGGCGGCTTGGAGCCTTGGCGCCAAGAACAGTCCTGACCACCTTGGAGAGTCCACTTCGAGGTGGATCGACGATCACCCTTTCAGCCTTCTCCGGCATCTCGTCGATCCAACCTTCCACGGCTCGCGAGACGACCTCGAGCTGCTTGAATCGATGATTTCGTGCATTGCGTTGAGCAAATCGTGCCGCGACTCTATCCCCCTCCACCGCGGTGACGCGCTCGTAGTTTCGCGCCAGAGGCAGGCTGAAGAGCCCGACCCCGGCATACAGATCGAAGGCCTCTTGCCCAGTCCACTCCCCCACCGTAACTTCGACCAGCGTCGGCAGCAGCTGGTGGTGGGCCTGAAAGAAGCAGCGGGCATCGAGTGAAAAGTCGAGATCGCCGACCTGAAGCCTGACATCGCCGTGAGGCAGACCGGGAACCACCGGGGCCGTGCTCAGGGCACCGTCTTCGCCGACCAGGAGATCCAGCCGGCGCGGTCCATCCTCGGACAAATGGCCAGGAAGAGAACTCAGCACACTTTCCAGCTCGGGCACGAGCACAGGGCATCGATCCACCGGGACGACTTCGTTGCTGCGTCGCGAGTGATAGCCGACCCCGACCGTCCCTTGATCAGAGCTTGTATGGAGTTGCGTGCGAACGCGATAGCCCCAGGGTTGACCAGCCACCACTCTCACCGGGAGAGTCTCACCGAGCCCTCCGAGCCGGCATAGCGTCTCCTCCACCGCGGCAGCCTTGAGCTCCACCTGAAGGTCATTCTCCAGGTGCTGCAGATCACAGCCGCCACAGCTTCCGAAGAAAGGACATGGCGGCTCGCGTCGACCTTGCCCCGGCTCCAGGATCTCGACGATCTCGGCTCGAGCATAGTCGGGTCGCCGTTCCATCAGCCGCACACGCAGGCGATCACCAGGCGCAGATCGCGGGATAAAGAGGGGTATGCCCTCGAATCTGGCCAGGCCATCTCCCCCGGCGATCAGCTTCTCCACTTCGACTTCCAGCTCGTCCAGGGAGGCGAGCCGGGCTGCAGCTTGTCCCCTCTGAGACTCGCGCGATCCCGGAGGGACTGACCCTGCAGGAGTCTTGGGAGTGAACGGCATAGGATTTCTGCTCGACAAGGTTCTATATGGCTCAATCCATCAGCAGATGAACGCGAGGCTCCAGCCCCCTGAGCTCCTGCTCGACGGCCGTTCGAATCTGCGTCTTGTCGAAACGCCAGCTCGCATGGTGGAGGACCAGATCCCGGTTGCGGAACTGTTGCACCCTGTCGGCGAGATCGGACAAGTGAAGATGCTTGAACCGCTGGCCCCGGGAGCGGCTCGCCTCACCGAAGAAGGTGCATTCCAGGAGCAGCACCGTGCTGTCGAACAGACGCGGCTCCAGCTCGAAGACCCCGGTGCCGGTGTCCCCGCAATAGGTCACCCACAGCTCTTGATTCACGTCTTCGATCTCCGTACCGTTGCTCCTCAGTTCCGCAAGCTCCGAGGCCGACCGGTTTCGAAACGGCTCTTTCAACTGCCGCCGATCCCGCACCAGGTGATAGCCCAGGCTCGGGACGACGTGGTCGGTAGCGAAGGCCTCGACACTCAGATCGCGCCCGACCGATACCTGATCACCCGGCTCGAGGCCCTGCAGTTCGTAGTGATAGGAGACCCGCTCGAGGCTCTCGGCTGCCTCGACGAGCCGCCGTAGGCCCTCCACGGTACCGGCTGGACAGAAGACTCGCGTCGACTCCACTCCCTGCATCTCTTTCAAGGACAGGACGAATGGCAACCCCAGAGCGTGATCGAGATGTCCGTGAGTCAGGAAGACATCGTCAGCACCGGCCAGCGCCAGCGACCCTCTCCCCACATCGAAGGCGAGCCCTGGCGGATGAATCCGAAACCAGCTCGCGTCACCAGCCCGCGAGCTGCCCTCGATTCTCAGATTCTCGAATTGAAGACTGACGCTCATTCCCAGGCAACCTCGTCGCCGGACCTTGGCCCGCAGTATTCATGACCGGGCGAGTCGATCGTGGAAAGCGCCGGTCTATCGGTCTAGATCTCCTGATAAACCCAGCGGCGGAGCGGCTCCAACCGTTCGGCGACGGAATCCCAGTTGGGCTCCATCAACCAGAGAGTAGCGGCCACCGACGACAAGAGCGAGTTACCGTCCTGGGGGGTGAAACAGAATCCGTAGACCTCTCTCTTGTCCCGCACCACCAGGGTCGGTAGCACGACCACCGTCTGCGAGAGGATGCGGCCGTAGTAACCATGGTCGCGTCCGAAGCTGAAAATGAGATTCGCCTCCCGCTTTGCCGTCGTCGCCACGCGATGGTTGTCTCGAAACCTCTCGACTACCTCTTCCAGGTCCATGTCCCGCGTCAGCCGCAGCTGGAACCAGATGGAGTGCATGTACTGGGTGTTCAGCTTGACGGCGCTGGAAAAAAGATCGAGGTCCAGATCCAGGGTCTTGAACACCCCGAAGGCATCACGCGCATGGTGGGTGCCGAACTGCGAATCGTCGTGCTTGCCGACGCTCGGAGCTGGAACGAACTTCTCGACCTGGGTGACGTCGTTGGCCCGGCGCATGCAGACGAAATTGGCTCGATCCAGGCAGTAGACTCCTTCCCCCTCGTCGCTGATGGTCTTGACCAGCGTGGTGATGTTGTGGGTGTTGCAGGAGACTATCTGGATAAACTTGTCCTCGGCAGCCACCAAAGATTCTTCGTTGATGCCCCTGGCATACGGTTTGCCGAAACCGAATTCGCTTCCCTGAGCCAGGTAGCCCTTCGGCCCTTTCAGCTTGATGTAGAAGTCCTCCTTGTTCTGGTTGCCTGCCGGTGTACAGTCGACGACTACGGTAGCCCTCTCCAGGGCCTCCTCGGAGGTGTAGCTCACGGTGTGTCCCATGTTCTCGTACGAATTCACACGATCCGGATCGGTAGCCAGCTTGGCTCCGCGGGCCATCAGATGGCCGATGCGGGCCCGATCCGATTCCAGAGGAGTTCGCTTGTGAAAGGTCACCTCATCGATACCCATCCGATCGCCAAAGTCGGTAAAAAGACCGATGAGTGGTTCACCGATCGTGCCGGTTCCCACAACATGGACGACTCGTTTCATGGCACCCTCGCTCTTGTTTTCAGGCAATTGGCTGCAATGGAATCACCCACTGCGGGCTAGCGCTCAACTCGGGGAAAGGGTAACACATCCTCACGGACCCCAAGAAGCGAATACTGCTATGCAAATGCGACCTATTCGGCCCCGTGGCGCCACTCCGGATCGCGCTGCGCGAACTCGTCGAGATCCCGTGGAATCTCGACCAGCGTTCGCGTTACGCTCGGCTCACACGAGTGGTTGTCGCACTCGTAGGTGTAGACGTTGCGCTCCTCACCGGGGTTGAAACCGATGAGTGTTTGATAGGTTTGGCACTTACCACACTTGATCGAGATATTTCGGATGTTGATCGTCTTCATGAGGAATTCTTCTGCCCCTAACGGGTGAGGCCTTATCGGCCTCACGGTCCAAATGAAAGTCTCTTTCGGCACCCTCAAGGCTACCAGAAGGCCTCCTCTCGCTTCCCGATCAGCGGCATGGCTGACGGCATTCGTGCTGAGCCTTACTCTGGTCCTCGCTCAGGACGTTCCCAACCCCGGCGGTGGGTTCCAGGAGGAGGTCTCGGTTGGCTATGTCCTGGTGCCGATCGTGGCGCGCCAGGCCAAAGGCGCCTACGCCACCGACTTGAAGCCCGAGGACTTTCGCCTCCTGGTCAATGGCCAGGTCGTCGACTTCGAGAGCTTCGAGCAGGGAGACCGGGCACCGGTCACTGTCATGTTTCTGCAGGACCTTTCGGGAAGCATGGCCAACAGCAACAAGATGATCCTCAGCCGAACGGTCCTGGACCGCCTGATCATGGGGCACCGGTCCGGCGACAACTGGGGCCTGACTTCCTTCGCCAGCGAGCGCGTGTCGGTCGATGTGTCGTTCACGGACAATGTCGAGCTGTTGAGAGAATCAGCAGACTCCTGGCGGCCCTACGGCACCACGGCCCTGCACGATGCAGTTGCCTGGTTACCGGACCTCACCGCCCACGTGCACAGCGCCCGACGCGCTGCCATCGTGATTACCGACGGCGTCGACAATGCGAGCCAAATCGATCCGTATGCGGCACGGGAGAAAGTGCGGCAAGCGGAGCTGCCGGTCTATGTCCTGGGCTTGTCCACCGGTGACATCGAATCCCTGGACCGTGAAGGAGAGAAGGTCTATCGATATGCCGACGTGCTGAATCTGCTGTCTCACATGACAGGCGGGCATTACTTCCCTGTGGTGAGCCAGAGTGATGCGCTGCTGGCCTGCAACAAGATCGTCAGTGAGATTCGCAATCAGTACGTCATCGGCTTTCCGACGAGCGCCCTCGGAACGCCCACCTACCACCAGATCGAGGTGCAGGTGCGCGGCAAGAAGAAGCTCAAGCTCTCCTTTCGCCAGGGCTACAGCGGCACGCTACCGAAAGCCCTGGTGCCCTCAGGGCAGTGAGGGTTGAGGCGGCCGGCGTTCCTTCGGCCGATCTTTGAGGGCTTGGGGGTTGAGGAGCCCGTCGTCCCTGGCGGCCGATCTTTGAGGGCTTGTGGTTGAAGCGGCAGCCGAGCCGGTCTTTGGGGCAGTGGGGCCTGGCACCGAGTCTTCAGTAGGGATTGTCACCGAGGAGCACCACATCGGGAATCTCGAAACGCTCACCTCCGATGCGAACCTGAAAGAGGTCTGCGTCCTTGCCGACCCTCATCTGTGCCCCTGCGTCGGCTTGGCTGCTGTCGAAGGACATCGGGGTGCCATTCTCGAAGAAGATGACCCGGCTACCGCCATCGGGCCACAAGACCTTTATGTATCCGGAGCCGTTGCCTTCTCTTACGACGCCGAACTCGCACTCAGTCAGCGGCTGACCCTTCGCCCGCGCGCACGGGATGTTGCCGGTCGCATGGAACTGCGTACCGGGAACTAATGCGTCCGCCGACTCGCCAGGCAGACCATCTGCGTCACCCGCCGATGTGATCTCGACGTCGAGCCTGTACGTCGCCGTTTCGTTGCGCCGCGCGGCACTGCGCATCTGGTAGACACGGATCGTGTAGTCACCGCTCGCTGGGAGACTGCCGACGAATGAGTTCTCGCTCGTCGACCCATTGAAAAAGGCGACCTCTGTCTCGCCGGGGGCCATCAGGTTGAAGTAGTTCGCACCGCTGTCGGTCGTCATGGTGACGGCCATCCTCTGGCCGGCCTGCGCGCCGAGCTTGTAGTCGACGCTCTCATAGCCGCTGATACGCCCTTCGATGGTCGTTCCGGTAGAACCGGCGGTGAACTGGACACGTTCGGTGCGAATATCACTCGGCTGAGCGAGAGCCACTGATCCGAGGAGGAGTGCGGCAGCGACGGTTGTGGATGGGAAGATCTGTCTTGCAGACATGACTTCTGTCCTTTCTATCTGACGGCCCGCTCACGGCTTTACCGAGCAGGTGAGCTTCACTCCACTGGAATCTGTCCGGCGCTAGGCACCGGTTTTCGGAACGCGACTATAGCGCTACTGGCATTCGCATCGCAAGACGCTCCCGAAGCATCTAACCCGCCGTACCACGAGCGACTGGCGCCCCCCCCCATCGCAGTCTCAGTAGCCGTCGCCGTCCCCCTGCCGACCACCCGGACGGGCCTCCACGAGAAGACAGCATCTGTTCAGGACCCAGGACCCAAGCCCCAGGACGGTGCGGGTGGCGGGGCTAAAGCGAGGCTTGCTTCCCGCCAGAGTCGTTGAGGACCTGGCGAAGGGTCGCGGCGTCCGAGAGTCCGGGGCGGAGGTAAGTGATTCGCCCTTGTGGGTCGACAACCATTACGGTTGGCAGAGCGTAGACCTGCAGGCTCACCCCGAGAACCTCCTCGGTGTCGAGCGCGACCGGATACGGGAAAGGCCGTTCCTCGACGAACTCCCGGACAATGTCGTCGGGCTCTCCCAGGCTGATCGCCAAGAACTCGACCGACGGGCCCCGGACTTCCTTGTAGAGGCCCTCGAGGATCTGAGCCTGCAGACGGCAAGGACCACACCAGGTGGCCCAGAACTCGACCAGGACAACACGCCCGGAATAGTCGGCCAGGCGTACCCGCCCACCCTCGAGATCCGGTAGATCAAAATCGGGCGCCGGAGGACCACCCTGTTCTTCAGGTGTCTCTCCGGCGCCCGGTTGGAGCGTTTTCCAGATCAACAGACCGCCCGCGGTCACGAGAAGCAAACCAACCAACAACAACACGGCACTCGTCGCAGAGCCGCGGGACTTTGAATGAACCGTCTTCGGCATCGCCCGAGCTTATTCGAAGCAGCGCCGCGAGAAAAGCTCGGTGCAGTTACGGACTGCCCTGCTACTTCTTCTTCGCAGCGGTCTTCTTCTTGGCTGGGGCCTTTTTCTTGGCCGGGGCCTTCTTCGCTGCTGTCTTCTTCTTGGCTGGGGCCTTCCTTGCGGCCTTCTTCGTTGCTCTGGTCGACTTTCTCGCAGCCTTCTTCGTCGCTCTGGTCGACTTTCTCGCAGCCTTCTTCTTCGTTCTGGCCACCTTCCTGACGACCTTCTTCTTCTTTCTGGCCACCTTCTTCGCGACGCGCTTCCGGCTGGCAGCAATCTTCTTGGCGGCCGCTTTCTTCTGGGCCGCCGTCATCTTGCTGGCGGCCTTCTTGATCGCCTTCTTTCGGGCGGCTACCTTCTTCTTGGCTGCGGCCCTTCGCTTGGCGACGGCCTTCTTGGCCGCGGCTCTCTTCTGGGCCGGGGTCATCTTCTTGGCCGGAGCCTTCTTCGCAGCCGTCTTCTTCTTGGCCGGAGCTTTCTTCTTGGCTGGAGCCTTCTTCTTCGTAGTAGCCTTCTTCTTGGCTGGGGCCTTCTTCTTTGCCGGAGCCTTCTTTTTCGCCGGCGCCTTCTTCTTCGTAGCCATCGTCTGTTCCTCCCGCCCCTCCTATCGGGGCACTCGAGCACTACCGCCCGATACCTGGCAAGGGTGCTTTATTGCGCCTTGCCTTAAAGGGGCCGACGCGGCCCCGACGAATGCCGAAGAACGAACCCTTCGACACAGGTTCCAAGAGTTCCACTCTCCACCTTCACCAACACCTCTCTACTCGCTGCGTAATGCGCGAGACCGAAAGGTCGCAGATCTAAAGCTGTGAGGCTCACTTAGGAGTAGGTCGGTTCTAGCTCAACTGCAGCCACTTGTCGATCCGCAGTTGAGGCATTTGTAGCAAGTTCCGTTGCGTACCATGATCGATCCACATTCCTGGCAACTCGGTGCGTCTTGTTGGTAGAGGAAGGTTACCTTACTGTTGCTTTCGTTACCAGTGCCGAATGCCACAACGTTGGAATCGGTATTCGCCGCTCCTGCTTCACCGCTGTCGGTCGGTTCGTCTCTCAACACGACTCCCGCTCTCTGCTGTCCTTCCCGACTGAGGAACTTCGAAGCCAGCCATCGGAAGATGTAGTCCATGATGGACTTGGCAATGGGGATCTCCGGATTGTTGGTGAATCCGGAAGGTTCGAATCGCGTGTGACTGAACTTGTCGACAAGAGTCTGCAGCGGCACGCCGTATTGCAACGCGATAGACACCGAGGTTGCCAAGGCGTCCATGAGACCCGAGATCGTCGAGCCTTCCTTGGCCATGACGAGAAAGATCTCGCCAGGCATACCGTGCTCATACAGCCCGACCGTGATGTAGCCCTCGTGGCCATTGACCGAGAACTTATGAGTGATCGCTCGCCGCTCATCGGAGAGCTTGCGTCGGCGAGGCTTGCCCTCGGCAGATTCGACTTCCTTCTTCTTGGTCTCGCCCTTGCTGGTCGACAGCGGCTGACTCTGCTTGCAGCCATCCCGGTAGACGGCGATCGCCTTCAGGCCCAGGCGCCAACCTTCCATGTAAGCGTCGAGTATCTCTTCCGGCGTCGACTCCTCCGGCATGTTGATGGTCTTGCTGATCGCTCCGGACACGAAGGGCTGGACCGCGGCCAGCATCTTCAAATGGCCCATGTGGTGGATGGACCGCGACCCTTGAGCTGGCTTGAAGGCACAGTCGAATACGGCCAGATGCTCGTCCTTGAGATGCGGCGCCCCTTCGATCGTGTCGTGCTCGTCGATGTACTCGACGATCGTCTTGATCTCTTCCTTTTCGTAACCAAGACGCTTGAGAGCCGCCGGCACGGTGTTGTTGACGATCTTGATCATGCCGCCGCCAACCAGCCTCTTGTACTTGACCAGCGCGATGTCAGGCTCGATACCGGTGGTATCGCAATCCATCATGAAGGCGATCGTACCTGTCGGCGCGATGACGGAGATCTGGCTGTTGCGCAGACCCTGGCTGTCGCCCAGCTCCACCACGTCGTCCCATGAATCCTTGGCACCCCTGAGTAGCTCCAGGGGAACGTGCGCCGAATCGATTCCTTTCACTGCGTCCCGATGCTTGCGCATCACCTTCATCATCGGCTCGCGATTCACTTCGAAGCCGCTGAACGGACCCTTGGCCCCTGCAATCCTCGCTGACTGGGCGTAGGAGGAGCCGGACATGATGGCGCTGATGGCGCCGGAGTAGTCACGGCCGGCATCGGAATCGTAGGGCAGTCCGCGAGCCATGAGCAGGGCTCCGAGATTGGCGAACCCGATTCCCAGCGGGCGATACTCATGCGAGTTCTGGCCGATGGTAGGCGTGGGATAGCCGGCGTTGTCGACGATGATCTCCTGCGCCGTGATGACCACCTCGCAGGCATGCCTGAAGCTGTCGACATCGAACCGCTCGTCTTCCGCCCGATAGAACTTCAACAGGTTCATCGAGGCTAGATTGCAGGCCGTGTCGTCTAGAAACATGTACTCGCTGCACGGATTGCTGGAGTTGATGCGGGCCGTGTTCGGGCACGTGTGCCACTCATTGATGGTGGTGTCGAACTGCATGCCAGGATCGCCACAGACCCAGGTCGATTCTGCCACCATGCGCATCAGATCTCGCGCCTTGTAGTGGTCGATCGGCCGCCCATCGGTGACCGCCTTGGTGTCCCAATCGCCGTCCTTCTCGACGGCCTCCATGAACTCATCCGATGCCCGGACCGAGTGGTTGGCGTTCTGATAGAAGACCGAGTCATAGGCCCCACCCGGGACGTTGAACCCCCCGTCGTAGCCAGCCTCGATCAGCGCCCATGCCTTGCGCTCTTCCACCTGCTTGCAGTTGATGAACTCCTCGATATCCGGGTGATTGACGTCGAGAATGACCATCTTCGCTGCCCGACGGGTCTTGCCGCCGCTCTTGATGACACCGGCAAAGGCATCGAATCCCTTCATAAACGAAACCGGGCCCGAGGCGGTGCCACCGCCAGCCAAAGCCTCCTTGGAGGAGCGCAGCGTCGATAGATTGCTTCCCGTTCCGGAGCCGAACTTGAAGAGCATGCCCTCTGTCTTGGCCAGACCGAGAATGGATGGCATGGTGTCCTTGACCGAGTTGATGAAGCAGGCCGAACACTGAGGCTGCTCTTCAATGCCGACGTTGAACCAGACCGGTGAATTGAAGCAGGCCATCTGGTGCAAGAGGATGTGGGTCAACTCGGCATGGAAGCTCTCGGCATCTTTGTCGGTCGCGAAGAAACTGTCCTTTCGCCCCCATTCGGTCATGGTGTTCGCGACCCGGTCGATGAGCTGGCGGACGCTGGTTTCGCGCCCGTCGGTCCCCAGCTGGCCCCGGAAGTACTTGCTCACCACGACGTTCGTGGCGGTCTGCGACCAGGCCTTCGGAACCTCCACGTCGTTCTGCTCGAAAATCACATCGCCTTTCTCGTTGCTGATACGGGCGTCACGCAATTCCCATTCGACAGCGTCATGCGGGTGGACCTCCGGCGTCGTGAAGACACGATCGAACTCCAATCCAATCTTCTTCTGAGCGATGACTGCCCTGTCATCACTACTCCCACCGCTCAGCATCGCACTCTGCTCCTCTCCGCCAGTCGATTCCGTACGTACCGTCACTTCCAAGCCCCCTGCCCCAAGACTCAAGGCGTTAGTAGTTTGAGTTTGCCGTGGGTAGCGCCACCGAGCACCAGGGCGCCCTAACCCACCGGAAAGAAGCCTTCGAACGCCAAATCACCAGCGGGCGACCCCTTTCCAAGCCCCATCAGAATCGCTGTCCGAGTGAGCTTGCCCCCTTCGAAACTCTTGGTGTCGTGTGGGCCTTGGAAGTGCCATTGACCGGCCGGTTGGACAGGCTTCGCCCTGGCATTCTGTGGGCCCTTTGAGCGACATCTCAACGATCTCAGGATGTCCTAGACTGCACGAGATCTGGCGCCCTGTCAAGAGGAAAACCACTACATATTGTGGTCGAACACCCAGAAATCGCCTTCCTCGAGCCTCTAGGGACCCGAGCACGAGCATTCCTTGGACAGGTGTCGAGAGCCGCAACCTTTTGCGGCTCAGTCAGATGCACTCAGCAGGGTGATTCAAGTAGGGTCCTACTGCGTTTCGTCGTCTGAATCTTCCTGAATCTCAGTGGTCGATGTCGAGCTTTCGCCGCCGACCGGTTCAGCCGCGCGAACTTCAGCCAGTTTCTGCCGGATTTCGTCCAAGACCTCCGCCTCCAGCACCAGGATGGCCTCTCGGTCGCTCGACCTGACGGTGATCCCACCCCCGGTCGCCTGCCCGAGGCTCAGGACCTCTTCCCGCTGGCCATCGGAGAGCGTGATCTCGAAATGCGGCTCGGCCTGCCCCGCATCAGCGTCTGCGAGCTCAACGGTGCTATCGAACCCTGACACCTTGGCCTCCACCAACGAGTAGAGAAGATCACTGACCGCGGTGAAAGAGATCCTCTCGTCGTTGCGTTGCCAATCCGCACCGGCCCGTCGGAGCTCGAGCTCGCCTTCATCGTTCAGTACTCGAACGGAGTCGATCTGATGGGTCTCGAAAGTCGTCAGAGCCAGGGAACGCCATTCCTCGGGGCTCGAGACCAGGTACTCCGCCAGAGGAGTCGACGTCTCGAAGATCTGCTCCCCCACGCGGGCGAAGGATCTCGTGGCGTCCTCCGACACCGGTAGCCCCCAGTCCAGGCGAAACTCCTGCTGTCCATCGAGAGCGGCGACTTCGACGGTGGCGACGGGTGGATCCAGGCCGAGGTCCGCCATGGAGTCCTTCGGCTCATCGATGAAGGAGTGAACCCTCAATCCGACGATCGAGCCGAGTAGGGCTCGAATTCGCTCTCGATCCGCCCTGTCTTCGAGCGGTTCCTCGATCCAGAACGAATCGCCTCGGCGAGCCAGGCGGATTCTGGCAGTCTCGGTGTCCAGGACCACGCTGTGGATGGCGTCTCGCTCCCCGAGGTAGAGGTCCTTGCTGCGCCAGTTCCCGGGCTCCTCACTCAGATGGCTCCAGAGGGAGTTGCTCACGACTTGTGGGTCGTCCTCATTCACCCTTACGATCATCGTCTCCGAGGCTGGGACTTCGCTGCCTACTGCAAGTTCCGTGATCCCCGAATCGGTGTGCAGAAGCAGTGTCGCCCTGGGAGATTCGAGTCCGGCCTCGGAAGCCCCCATTTCTTCCAGCTGACGCAGCTTCTCGACCGATTCGAGGGCATCCAGCAGCCCGTTGACGAGATCGACGTCGGCCCGGCCTGCAAAGGGTTCTTCGAGCCGCCACTCGTCCTCGAAGAAACCAAGGGATACGTCTCCCTCCTCTGCATCAGTCTCACTCGGGATGCGGACTAGCCGCACCCGCTGGCCCTCCCGCTCCAGCTCTATTTGCTCGATCTCGCTACGATCGAAAAGGAGGGTCTTCCTGGCCAGCTCCCCTCGCTCGTCGCTCGAGGGCAGCTCCCGCTCGTAGAACCAGATGAACGCCAACAGAGCGACCACTATGACAAACAGGACCAGGACCGACTTGGGACGCACGAATCACCTCCTGCGCCGCAAGAAGACGGCCAGTCCGGCCAGAAGGACGAGCCCGGGGAGCACGATCAGCACCAGCCACGTGAGACGGGAGAGCTCCGCATGGGACATGCTGAGCTTCACCTGCTCGGGCTTCTTGGGAGGAATGCCGACGAGCGCCTCCCTTTCCACCAACCAGTTCAGAGCGTTGCCCAGAAAGGTGGCATTCGGCACGCTCTGGAGCTGCGCGTTGGTGGCGAGGTCGGCATCACCTACTACTACCAGCCGCATCTGCCCCGCAGGATCCCCACCAGGTGCGCCCTCGGCGGACAGACTCTCCAGATCACCCTCTGGGCCTTCGCTGGCGCTCTCCACTGCTACAGCCAGTGGCACCGGCCCTGGGAGATCCAGCTCGTCGAGACCCACTTCCTGGAGATTGTCGAAACCGGTTTCGCCCCATCCATCGGGCGAAGTGCGCATCAATTCCTGCATGTCGTACCCCGAAGCCTCGGTGGCGAGTCCGACCGACCGCGCCAGGGCTACGACCACCGGCAGCTGAGCCTGATCCAGGCTCCGCACGATCGGGTGATCGCTGTAGGAGTTCACGAAGATCGTCTCGGCCCCGAAGAACGGCAGCGGATTCGAGGGATCCACGACGATGTCCTCTCCCACCACCACGCCGAAATCGACCAGCAGCGCCTCCAGACCGGTCTCGACCAGACCGGTCCCTGCCGAGAGAGTCGGATCCAGCAGGACAAGCAGCCGACCACCAGACTCGAGGAAACTCCTCAATACTTGAAGCTCTGGCTCGAGAAAAGTGGAGTCGGGACCCGCGATGACCAGCAGGTCGGTTCCGAGCGGAACTTGGGATTGACCTATCGTGGCCCACTCCTCCAACTCGAAGTTGTCTTTGCCGAGCAGCTCGCGGGCCAGGGACATGCCCTCCGGCGATCCGTCGTCCAGGCTGAGCTCACCGTGGCCCGTCGTGAACAAGATCCTCGGTTTCCGGCTCTCCATGAGATCCAGTAGGGTGCTGGTAAAGACCTGCTCTCCTGTGAAGCCGGTGAGCTGAGCGCTTTGCCCGTACTGAATTCCCGAGTAGTCGTAGTCGGCCAGGTCGTTGCTGTCGATGATGCGGCGGTCGTCACCACTGTCGAAGACCAGCACATTGAGATGGCTGAGCTCGTACTTGTCCACCAGGCTCTGTGCCTCGAGGAGGTTCTTTTCCGGATCCACGTAGCGGATGCCGATCCGAGGCGACCCCGCCTCGTAGCGCGCCAGCTGCTCGCGGACGGCACTGAACAGAGGGTCGCCGGGACTCATGAAAACCACGACTTCCACGTCGCGGTCGAGCTCTGCCAGCACGTTCTCGGTCTTCTCCGACAGCGAGTAGAGCTGGCTTTCGGTCCAGTCGAAGCGCTGGTGGTACTTCCAGCCGAAGTAGTTCGCGATGGCGAAAAGCACGATCGCCAGCAGGACGCCGGCACCGAACAGAGAGCCGGAGAGGACCTTTTGCCTCGATTTCTTGTCGAATCTGGCCATCGGTCTATCTCCACTTCCGAGACTCGAGCGCCCGCGCGGACAGAAAGACGAAGAGCACGGTCGCCGAGAGGTAATAAACGAGATGGCGGGTGTCCACGATGCCCTTGCCGAGCTCTTCCATGTGCTGCCAGAGGTTCAAATAGGAGAGCAGCTCGCGGATGGGTGCGTCGCTGAACAGATTCTCGAGAAGCCCGAACGTAAACAGTGGAATGAGCATCGCAAATGTGAGGATCGCCGCGACCAGCTGACTCTTCGTCAGGGACGAAGCCAGGAGCCCAACCGATAGAAACAGGGCCCCGATCCCCAGCACCCCGAGGTATCCGGCCAGCACCGGACCCCAGTCCACTTCACTGTAGTAAGCCAGCAGCGCCGGGTAAGCCACCGTCGGGAGCCAAAGAAAGCAGTAGAACAGCAGGGCTGCGAGGTACTTCCCTACTACCACCTGCCCTTCGGTAACTGGAGCCGTCATCAACACCTCGATCGTCCCACTGCGGCGTTCCTCGCTCAACAACCGCATCGTCAGAACCGGGGCGACGAACAACAGCACCAGCCAGAAGTACAGGGTCTGGCCGAAGAAAAGCTCCAGTGGAGCGCCGAACCCGGCCCTCGGATCGTTCAGATAGCTGACAATCAACCAGAAAACGAGGCCGTTGACCACCAGCAACAGCGCCGCCACGATGTAGGCCAACGGCGAAAAGAAGAAAGCCCTGAGCTCTCGGCCCATGACGGACAGGATGCCCTTCATGACGGCACCTCCTCTTGCGACGCATCGCCCAACTCACCCCGGCCGGAGCTCGGAACCGGCTCCTGGGTGGTGAGACGCACGAAGATGTCCTCGAGCGAGGCTTGCTCACGTGCCAGCTCCAGCAGTACCCAGCCTCTTTCTTTGGCTGCTTCGAAGACCGATTGCCGCGGATCTGTGCTGGTGGAGCACTCGAGTCGGTAGCACCCGGTGTCTCCAAACGCGATGTCGACGACTCCCGGAATAGCTGCGAGCACCTCCGGCGCCTCCCCAGGATCGTCCTTCAGCTCTACCCTGAGAATGGTGTTCCCGACCCAGCTGTCCTGCAAATCCCGAGGCGAGCCCTCGGCGACGATCCGCCCTCGGTCGATGATGATCACCCGATCGCAGAGCAGCTCGACCTCCGGCAGGATATGGCTCGACAGCAGCAGGGTCTGCCTGTGTCCCAGCTCGCGAATCAACTCCCGAATGGCGATGATCTGCTTGGGGTCGAGACCGACGGTCGGCTCGTCCAAGACCAGAACGCTTGGATGATGGAGGATGGCAGCCGCCAGCCCAACCCGCTGGCGGTAGCCTTTGGAAAGGGTGCCTATGATCTGATTCTCCACCTCTTCGAGAAAGCAACTCTTCACGGTCTCGGAAATCCTCGGCCTGGCCTTGGCGCGGGGAAGGCCCTCCAACATCGCCCGGTAGCGCAGGTATTCCGCAACCCTCATCTCCGGGTACAAGGCGACATTCTCAGGCAGGTATCCCACCTCCCGTCGCGCCGCCACCGGGTCGCTGAACAGATCCCTGCCGCCAACCGTCAGGTGACCATCGGTCGGGGGCAGAAAGCCGGTAATCATCCGCAGAGTCGTTGTCTTGCCGGCGCCGTTGGGGCCCAGCATGCCCACGATCTCGCCCTCGTCCACGGTGAACGAAATCCCGTCGACGGCGGTGAACTCACCGTACCGCCGAGTCAGGCCTTGCGCATCAATCATTCTTACGTAGCCTCCTCCAACGAGGGTTGAAACTCACATTCAAATGGAGCGAATTCGGCAGCAAGCCAGGAACGACCTGCCCCCTTAACTGCGAATTTATAGCAAATCGCTCGATTCGGGTGAAGGGCCTCGCCCCGGTGATAGGCTCACCACGTGGCACGGGACGACAAGACCACCGGCATGAAGTCGGCCTACGACCTGGCCCTCGAGAGACTCGAGGAGCAGGGCATAGAGAGGCCGCGTGACGAGGGCCTGAGCCCCGAGGTTCGAGACCAGATCGCCGAGCTTCGCAATCAGAGCGAAGCCAAGCTCGCCGAGCTCGAGATTCTCTTTCGCGACAGCCTCAAGGGAGCCGCAGACCTCTCAGAAAGGGTCAAGGTCGAGGAGGAGTACGCAGAGGACAGGCGCCGTGTAGAGGAGAGGCGCGATCGAGACATCGAGAGGCTCCGCTCGCCCGGCTGAGCCCGGTCGGCCAGCCTAGCTCTGAGGAAAGGCCTTGAGGAAGGACCGGGTCGCATCGCTGCTGCCGCAGACGTAGATGACGTCCTCGGGCTGGAAGCGAAAGTCGGAACCGAATTCCATCACCAGGGCGTCACCCCGTTCGACCGCTACCACCGAACAGCCGGTCTTCTGGCGGATCTCCAATTGCGCCGGATGGTCGCCGGCCAGACCCTGGGCCCCGACTTTCAGCACCTTGAGCTGCGGGTCGACGGAAACCGCTTCTTCACCGAGCAGTCGCCGAGCCAGGATCTGTCCGGAGACCTGGCTGATCGAGAGCGAGAAGTCGGCGCCGGCCCGGTGGATTCGCTCCACGTTCTCGGCGCGGTTGACCCTCGCAATCACCGGCACGTGAGGCGCCAGATCCTTGACGATGACCGTGGCGAACATTGTGGCGCTATCGGTGTCGACGGCCAAGACCACGGCTTTCGCCGAGCCGACCCCCGCCTGTTCCAGGACCCTCGGGTCGAGGACATCCCCAACCACTTTCACTCCCTCGCGCTCCTCCCGGTCGATGACGATCACTTCTTCACCGACATCGGTCAACAGCTCGACTACTTTGCCACCGACCTCACCGAAGCCGGCGACCACGATCGGTCCGTGGCGGCGCAGCGGCTTGGCTTCGTCGCAAAGCTCCTCGAACCTGTGAATGCTCGTGGGACTGCCCACCAGAACCAAGATTCCGTCGGGCTCTAACCGCATTTCAGCCGTCGGGGGGGCCACCAGACGGCCGCCAACCCATTGCCCGATCACGGATATGCCGGTCCGCTGCCCGAGACCCGCTTCAGCGAGCGTTTGACCAGCCAGACTGCTGCCTCTGGGGATCCTCACCTCGCTGACCTTCAGCCTGGGGCCCACCTGCTGCGCATCGGCGAGAGTAGGGCTGACGCGCTGACTGGCTCGAGCCGCCAGGGCGGCACCCAGAACGTGACGGGGAGTGTAAGTCGCCGTGGCACCGGCCAGCATGATCGGTTTCCGGTGAAATGGATCCTCGACGAGCGCCAGGGCTTCGCCGTCAAAGCCGGACTGCCGAGCGGCCAGGATTACCGCCGCGTCTTCGTCGTCGGTGCTGTTGGCGATCAGGGTCTTCGCCTTATCAAGGCAGATCCGGTTGAGGACCCCATCCTCCAGACTGCCCGACACGACATTATGACCATCTTCGATCAGGCGTCGAGCAGCGGTCTCGTCCTCTTCGACAATGACCGTTGGAATCGAGGCTTGTTCGAGCTGATCGACCAGAGTCGACACCGCGGGGCCGAACCTGTAGATCACGACATGATCACTCAGGTTCCCGGCCTCCTTGGGAAGTCGGACTTCGAAGCGCTCCTCCAGATAGGGAATGAGATAGACCGGGAAGATCATGAAGATGAGGAATACGCCCAGAAACTGGAGCAACACCACGAAGACGACCATGACCGGGCTGGACCAGGTCTCATCGGCACCGTACCCCGTTGTGGAAAGGGTCTCGGCGACGAACTCGAGACTTCTCCAGAAGCCCCGCGTCTCGCCCTCGAGGCGACTCATTCCCACCATGTAGAGCAGTGCGCAGATCACCAATAACAGAATCAGGGACCCCACCAGCGCCAGCATGCGTTTCTGGGAGCGGAGCATAGGCGAATTGTAACTGGCTCGCCCACGGCCGGGTAGCCGTAGGCTCGAGGAGGTAGCGGCTTTGGGGCGTAGGGGCGCAGGGGTTGAGGAGCGCCGGGCGGTGAGGCAGTGAGGCAGTGAGGCAGTGAGGCAGTGAGGCAGTGAGGCAGTGAGGCAGTGAGGCAGTGAGGCAGTGAGGCAGTGAGGCAGTGAGGCAGTGAGGATTGTAGATCCTATGCTGGCTTGCCCCCGCCCGCGGGAGAGCGCAAGGCCCTCCCCTATATGCGTCGACGAAGCGGCGCCTGCCATGGACTCACTGCGTCACCGATTCCCATCTCCGTACCAGTATTCACGGATCCTGTCGTCGATGGTCTCTGGAGGTCGAAACAGGGCCGGGACGAGCCCGAAGATCATCGTAAAATAGTGCCAGTCCCCGTAGTGGTCGAACTTGCGCATCGAGCCCAGAGCCTTGGCGGAGCGAACCCGGGCCAACCGTTGGCCCCTTTCGCGCCCGAGTCGTCTGAGATCGACCAGCAGCTGAACGTCCTCCCCGAAGTAGCGTCGTTCGTCATAGCCTCCGATGGCAGCGAAGTCCTCAGACAAGCAGAAAACCACTCCGGTGTCCATCTTCAAAACCCATACCCAGGGGACCATCACGGCATAGGTCGCGGCGATTCCCACCGACCACCTCTCCAAACGCACCCCGGTTGCACCCGCCACCACCGTGCCGGTGGCCAGACTGTCTTCAATAGCGTTGAACGTCTCGGGGTGGATCCTCATATCCGCATCCACGAAGGCCAGGACATCGCCTTTCGCCACCGCCGCACCGCCATTCCTGACCGAGGCGATTCGGCGGTTGGTGACCTGCGCGACGACGCACCCCCGTTGCTTGGCAATCTCCCCAGTGGCGTCGCTGGACCCGTTGTCCGCCACGATGACCTCGATCGAGTTACTCCCTCCTCGGTATGTGGACCGAGCTATGTCGACGGTGTCGAGCAGACGTGGAAGGTACCCTTCCTCGTTGTAGGCGGGGATGACCAGGGAGAATCTGTACTGTTGGTGCTCTTGCACCCCAACATGGTATGCCGGACCATGGCCTTTGAAGTGTGCTGCCGACCACATCATGTCGATCTAGTCCTCCGCTCGTATCGGTGCCTGAGGCCATCGCGTGCTTGTAGGGGCGGAGCTTGCCCCCGCCCGCGGGAGGGAGCAAGGCCCTCCCCTACTTCCAGGAAGTGAGGCATTGAGGGTTGAGGCGGCCGGCGCCTCTGGCGGCCGTTACTTTGTGGCAGTGAGGGCTTGGGGACGAGTCAGGCTAGACTCTGGGCATGGCCGTGCGGTTGGACAAGTGGCTCCAGGTGGCACGGGTGTTCAAGACCCGGACTCAGGCGACGCGTGCCTGCAACCTCGGGCGGGTCCGGGTCAACGGCCAGGTGGTCAAGCCGCACCGCAATCTGGCGCTGGATGACCAGGTGGAGATCGAAATTCGAGACTGGACTCGAGTCCTCGTGGTCAAAGAGCTACGCGACCGCCCCTTGCCGAAGGCCGAAGCAACGCGGGTCTTCGAGGATCTGAGTCCGCCCAAGCCAACTCTGGATCCTATTCAGCGAATCCTGCGCGGCAGGCCGGTGCAGCGCGAAAAGGGTGCCGGCCGCCCAACCAAGCGCGACCGCCGGGACATTGACCGCTGGCGATCCGGTTAGCCTTCGTTCGCACGGCTATCTACTCTTGAGCAAGTCCGGGATCCGGACGGCGGTCTTGAGCGTAAACTCTATGAGCCGGCGGGTGCTGTCGAAATCCGGGTCGATACCGCGCACCTCTACTTGGGTGTATCGCGGCTCGAACGACCAGGTCTCGTCGACGGTCTGATCAAGGCAATCTTTCCGAAGGCGTAACACCAATTGACGGCCCTCGTGATGCGGGACACTCTCATCCGTTCCATCCTATTCTGACCGGCTCAATGAACGAGCGATTTGCTATCTCTCCGTTTCCGCCGTCAACCATTGGCAGAACAACTTCTAATTCGGCCCGCTTACTCAACTTCACGCCGTGGTAGTACCCATTCCGGTCGCGGGTAGTGGCAGGTGTAGCCGGTGGGATAGCGCTCGAGATAGTCCTGATGCTCGGGCTCCGCCTCCCAGAAATCACCTTCAGACTCGAGCTCTGTTACCACCTTGCCCGGCCATAGTCCCGAGGCTTCTACATCGGCAATGGTGTCGAGGGCGACTTGTCTTTGCGCCTCGTCGACATAGTAGATCGCCGACCGATAGGACAGTCCCGAGTCATTGCCCTGCCGGTTGATGGTTGTGGGGTCGTGGATCTGGAAGAAGAACTCCAGGATGCGGCGATACGAAATCCTGTCCGGGTCGAACAGAATCTCGATTCCCTCGGCATGCGTGCCGTGGTTGCGGTAGGTGGCGTTGGGGACATCGCCGCCGGTGAAGCCCACTCGGGTGACCTCGATCCCCGGCAGTTTTCGAATCAGATCTTGCATGCCCCAGAAGCAGCCGCCCGCCAGAACAGCGCGTTCCTGTGCCATTAGTTGTCCTCCACTTGATCCAGGTACTCGCTATAGCCCTCTGCTTCCATGTCATCGCGATGGATGAATCGCAGGGAGGCAGAATTGATGCAGTAGCGTAAACCACCGCGATCGCTGGGGCCGTCCGGAAACACGTGCCCCAGGTGGCTGTCGCCGTGCACCGAGCGGACTTCGGTTCGCACCATGCCATGGCTGAGGTCCTTGAGCTCGTTGACACGAGCCGGCTCGATCGGTTTGGCAAAACTCGGCCAGCCGCAACCCGATTCGAACTTGTCTGACGACGCGAACAGGGGTTCGCCCGACACGACATCCACATAGATGCCCGGCTCGAAATTGGCAAGATACTCGCCGGTGCCTGGGTGCTCGGTGCCGCTCTGCTGTGTCACACGAAACTGCTCCGGAGTCAGGGCGGCAACGGCGGCGTCGGATTTCTTGTAGGTGGTCATTCGATTCTCCTCGATAGGCCGCTGTTGGGCATTGTCGAGTTGCACGCCCGCGACTCAAGTGTAGCTCGATATCTTGCTATGCCTGCAAAGCACTCAGCTTCGTGCCGAGGCTGGTCCCTGGGTTCGTCGTGGGGACCCCCAGGGGGTTCTTGCAGCGGAAGGGAGGATAGCCCCCTGGGGGGTCCCGCGACGGACCCTCACCCATCTGAGGTCAGAACAGCTCCAGCTGGGACATTTCTCCGTGGACGAGGTTTCCGGCACCGAGGCCCAGGAGGCGGACGCTGCGCCGCCCGGCCTCCGTCTTTCGCAAGAGCCGGTACGCCCAGGTCGCCATCACCTGTTCGTCTGACGTCGGGCTTGGCAAGGTGTACGATCGCGTCAACGTCGTGAAATCGCCGTACCGAACCTTGATCGTCACGGTCTGGGCAGACAGCTCGCGTTTCTTCAGCCCGCGGCCTACCCGCTCGGCCATGCGTTCGAGCTCCTGGTCCATTTCCTCGAGACGCTGCAGGTCCTTGGCGTACGTTCGCTCGCAGCTGAGGCTCTTGCGTTCCCGGTGGGTTCGGACCGGACGCTCGTCGATGCCCCGCGCGCAGTTGTAGAGCCACTGGCCGTGCTTCCCGAACAGCGTCTCGAGGCGATCCCTGGGAACCGCCCGCAAGTCGGCGATGGTCTCGATCCCTGACTGTTTGAGCCGACGCTCCGAGGCCGGACCCACGCCAGGAAGCGTCCTCACTGACAGAACGTCCAGAAACGCCTGAACACGGGACGGCTTGACCACCGTCAGGCCATCCGGCTTGTCGAAGTCGGAGGCGATCTTGGCCACCAGGCGGTTCGGGCCGACACCCACGCTGACCGTCAATCCCCGCTCCTCTCTAACGCGGCGCTTGATCTCTTTTGCTACCGCCGTGGCACTACCCCGGGGCTCCAGTTGATCGGTGACATCGAGGTACGCCTCGTCGATCGAGACCTTCTGAACGACCGGAGTGAAGTCGCGGAAGATCTCGACAATATACTGCGACTCTTCCCGATATCGATTGAAGTCCGGCCGGATGAAGATCGCCTGGGGGCACAGCCGGACAGCGCGAGCGGCCGGCAGTGCCGAGCGAATTCCGAATCGGCGCGCTTCGTAGCTCGCGGCGGCCACCACCCCCCTCCCTTCCGGGCTACCTCCGATAACAACCGGCTTGCCGGCGAGAGTCGGGTCGTCCCGCATGTGCACTGCGGCATAGAAGCAGTCCATGTCGCAGTGCAGGACCCGTCGATCCGCTTTGATTTCTGACATTCTCAGGAACTGTGCTCAGCCGGCTCCGCCCTCGGTCTGGGCTCTGGCATCGAGAACCCGCTCCAGCTCGTCCGGCGGTAGAACCCCCTTCTCCGAACAGAGCTCACGCACCGTGCGGCCGGTGGCAAACGATTCCTTGGCGATCTCGGCCGCCCGGTCGTAACCGATCACCGGCGCCAGAGCCGTCACCATGGCGAGGGACTCCTCCACCAGGGCTTCACACCGTTGAGCGTTGGCCAGCAGCCCGCTGACACAAAGGTCGGCCAGCAGTCGAGAGCTGTTGGCGAGGATCTCCACCGATTGCAGGAGGTTGTAGGCGATGACCGGCATCATCACGTTGAGCTCGAAGTTGCCGGACATCCCTCCGGCACTGATCGTCACGTCGTTGCCGAGAACCTGGGCGGCAACCATCAGGACCGACTCTGGAATCACCGGATTCACCTTGCCCGGCATGATCGAGCTGCCTGGTTGGAGGCTGGGCAGTGTGATCTCGCCGATGCCGCATCGCGGGCCGGAGCCGAGCCAACGAATGTCATTGGCGATCTTGGTCAGCGAGACGGCGATGGTCTTCAGCGCTCCGGAGCACTCCACGGCAGCGTCTTTGGCCGCCATCGCCTCGAACTTGTTCGGCGCCGGCACAAAGGGATGCCTGGTGCGTGCGGCGAGGCGGTCGATGACTCCGACTGCGAACTCTGGGTGAGCGTTGAGGCCGGTGCCCACGGCCGTTCCCCCGAGTGCCAGCTCTGCCAGGCGAGGTTGGACCGCGATGAGGCGCGCAATGCCATTGTCGATTTGCTTGGCGTAGCCCGAGAACTCCTGGCCCAATCGAATCGGCACGGCATCCTGGAGATGGGTTCGACCGATCTTGACGATGGCGTCGAACTCGTGCGCCTTGCGATCCAGAGCCTCTTCCAGATGCCTCAGGGCCGGCATCAGATCTTCGGTCAGCGCGCCATAGGCCGCGACATGAATAGCGGTCGGAATGACGTCGTTCGAGGACTGGCCGGCATTCACGTCGTCGTTGGGGTGCACCGGCGTCTTGCTACCCATCTCTCCACCGAGAATCTCGATGGCGCGGTTCGCTATGACCTCGTTCGCGTTCATGTTCGTGGAGGTCCCCGAGCCGGTCTGAAAAATATCCAAGGGGAATTGGTCGTCGAGTTTGCCGGCGGCCACCTCGCTGGCAGCCTGGCCGATTGGGGCGGCCAGGTCGGTGTCGATCGCCCCCAGCTCTGCGTTGACGGCCGCGGCTTCGCCCTTGATCATCCCCAACGCACCAATGAAGCGCCGGGGGAAGCGGAGGCCACTGACAGGGAAGTTCTCGAGCGCCCTCTGGGTCTGGGCTCCGTAGTAGGCCGAGGCGGGTACCAGCACCTCGCCGAGGCTGTCTCGTTCGGTCCGCATCTTGGTCATGTCGGCGCTCCTTGGAATCCGATTCGAGGAGCCATTCTCTCAGAAACCGGAGCGCCTCTGGGTTGAGGCGTCCGGTCGTACCTCCCTGCCGATCCTTGGGGCAGTGGGGGGTGAAGTGGCCGGGCATTGCTTCCGGCCAGTCTTTGAGGGCTTGGGGGAACAGAGGCTCAAGCCCTAGCCCCCTAGGCCCCTACACCCCTAAGCCCTCACGCCCCTATTGGTGCGCGAGGTTCGTCCGGGTGGCTCGACTGTGGGGCGCCGAGTCGAACGCGGCGCAAGGTCCTTCATAGGGCACGAGAGACGGGGTGCGATGACGAGACGAGGTGGCAGCCCGCCAGAATGCAGGGGAGGGGCTTGACCCCTCCCGCGGGAGCCCGCAAGGGGCTCCCCTACAAAGCCGACACCGTCCCCCTGTGAACCACCCGGACGGACCTCCACCTAGCAGACCTCCATATGATCCGCGGTTATTCGAGCAGGAACAGGCAGTGCGGGCGGGGGCAAGCCCCGCCCCTACAAACCTGCGTGGAGGTCTTGGAGGGAAGCGACGTCGAGGTCCTGGGCCTTCCAGGCGGCGATCCCTTCCACTGCTGCCATGGCTCCCGAGAGCGTGGTAATGCAAGGAATGTCGTACTTGAGAGCCGTCTGACGAATCGAGGCGTCGTCCTCGTGGGACTCGCGCCCCAATGGCGTGTTGACCACCAGATCGATCTCCCGATTGATCAGATGGTCGACGACGTGGGGCCGGCCTTCGTGCACTTTGTTGATTCGACGGACCTTCAGGCCCTGGGCGGTCAGGAAGGCCGCGGTCCCGGCAGTCGCTGTCAGCTCGAAGCCGACCTCGGCGAGCTTGCTGGCAACAGGCAACAGGGCCTCCTTGTCGGTGTCATGGACCGAGACGAACGCCGTGCCTCCCAACGGTAGCTTGTGGCCCGCCGCCACCCAGGACTTGGCGAAGGCATTGCCGAAATGGGGACTGCTGCCCATCACCTCGCCTGTGGACTTCATTTCGGGACCCAGGACCGGATCGACGCCGGTGAATCTCCGAAAGGGAAAAACCGGGGCCTTGACAAAGATCCCCGGCACCGCAGGCTCGCTCGTGAACCCCAAATCGGTCAGGCTCTGACCCGCCATCACCTTGGCGGCCAGCTTGACCAATGGGACACCGACCGCCTTGGCGATGAACGGCACCGTCCGCGACGCCCGCGGGTTGACCTCGATGACGTAGATCTGGCCCTGGTGGATCGCGAACTGCACGTTCATCAGGCCCACCACGCCGAGTCGCAAAGCCAGTCGTTTGGCGATCTCCCGCATCTGGTCCAGATCCTCGTTTCCGACAATCTGAGGGGGCAGGACGGCGGCCGAATCGCCCGAGTGGATCCCGGCTTCCTCGATGTGCTGGAGGATGCCTGCCACGACGGCGGACTCGCCATCGGCCAACAGATCCAGATCCAACTCGATAGCATCGTCCAGGAAGCGATCCAGCAGAATGGGCTGGCCCGGAGAGACTTCGGCGGCATCCCGCACATACCGTTCCAAGGTGGACTCGTCATAGCAGATGGCCATGGCCCGACCACCCAGAACGTAGCTCGGTCGTACCAGCACCGGAAAACCGATCTTGCGAGCGACCTGGATCCCCTCCTCCACCGACATGGCGGTGCCGTTTTCCGGCTGGCGGATCCCTTCGGCCTCCAACAGCGCTCCGAAGCGCTTGCGGTCCTCGGCCAGGTCGATGGCCTCGGGAGGCGTTCCCCAGATCGGCACACCCGCTTCTTCCAGACCGCGAGCGAGCTTCAAGGGCGTCTGGCCGCCGAGCTGCACGACGACTCCCTGGGGCTTCTCCTTCTCGAAGACGGCCAACACATGCTCCAGGGTCAGCGGCTCGAAGTAGAGGCGATCGGAGGTGTCGTAGTCCGTCGACACTGTTTCCGGGTTGCAGTTGACCATGATGGTCTCGAAGCCGGCCTCAGCCAACCCGTAGGCGGCATGCACACAGCAGTAGTCGAATTCGATTCCCTGGCCGATCCGATTCGGTCCGGAGCCCAGGATCATGACCTTCGGCCGCTCGTCCACATCGGACTCGTCTTCCACTCCGAAGGTCGAATAGAGATACGGCGTCAGGGCCGGGAACTCGGCGGCGCAGGTATCCACCCTCTTGAAGGTTCGCTCGATGCCCGACTCGACCGAGCGGTTCTTGATTTGCGCTTCCGTCGCCTGGACCAGGCTGGCGATCCTCGCATCGGTCAGACCACACACCTTGGCCTCCCGCAACACCTCGGCCGGCAGCGAGGCGAGATCCCAGCAGGCCAGCTCCGTCTCCATCTCCACGATTCTCTGGACTTCTCGCAGAAACCAGGGGTCGATGTGCGAGGTCCTGGCGACTTCCTCTACGCTCCATCCCTGTCGCAGTGCTGCAAACACGGCGAACAGCCGTTCCCAGTTCGGGGTGGCGAGGCGCCGGCGAAGACGCACGGGATCCGACATCCGTTGCTCGCGGGCCGCGATCGTTCCATCCAGCTCCAGAGAAGCCAGCCCCTTCATCAGAGCTTCCCGAAACGTCGTGCCGATCGCCATTACCTCGCCGACCGATTTCATCGAGGTGCCGAGCTCCGGAGCCGTCTGCGGGAACTTCTCGAAGGCCCAGCGCGGGATCTTCACAACCGTGTAGTCCAGGGACGGCTCGAAGGCTGCGTACGTCTCTCCCGTGATGTCGTTGGGGATCTCGTCCAGGGTGTAGTCCACGGCCAGCAACGCTGCGATCTTGGCGATCGGAAAGCCCGTCGCCTTGGAGGCCAGCGCCGAGCTCCTGGAGACTCGGGGGTTCATCTCGATGACCACCCTCTGGCCGGTCTCCGGATCGACGGCGAACTGGATGTTCGACCCACCCGTGGCGACACCCACCCGCCGAATGACTGTGAAGGCGTCGTTGCGCATTGCCTGGTACTCGCGGTCCGAGAGTGTCTGCTGCGGCGCCACGGTGATGGAATCTCCAGTGTGGACCCCCATCGCGTCCACGTTCTCGACCGAGCAGATGACGATCGAATTGTCGACCCGGTCCCGAATCACCTCCAGCTCGAACTCCTTCCAACCCAGCACCGACTGCTCGAGCAACACCCGCCTCGTCGGGCTGGCATCCAGGGCCGTCGCCACCATGTCGTCCAGCTCGTCGCGGTTGTAGACCGTGCCACCACCCTCCCCACCGAGGGTGAAGCTCGGCCGAATGATCAGCGGGAAGCCGATCCGCGAAGCGATCTCGCGGGCCTCTGTTTCGCTGCCGGCGAAGCCGCTCGCGGGCACCTCGAGCCCCACCTCCTGCATGGCCTCCTTGAACAGCTGCCTGTCTTCGCCTAGCCGCAGGGCGTCGATGCCGGCTCCCAAAAGCTCGACCCCATAGCGCTCCAGGACTCCCGCCTCGTGCAGCGCCAGCGTCAGATTGATACCCGTTTGCCCGCCGACGGTCGGGAGGATGGAGTCGGGGCGCTCCTTCTGGATGATCTTCTCGACGATCTCCGGCACCAGGGGCTCGACGTAGGTAGCATCGGAGAACTCGGGATCCGTCATGATCGTGGCGGGGTTGGAATTGACCAGGATCACCCGGTACCCCTCCCGCCTCAGGACTCGACAAGCCTGCGTCCCGGAGTAGTCGAACTCGCAGGCCTGGCCAATGACAATGGGGCCGGAGCCCACGATGAGAATCGAATCTATGTCTGTTCGCTTCGGCATGGCGGGTGGAAGTCTAGCAGTGGTGCGGAGGAGAATCCGGCAGAGGTTCCAGGGGGCGAGGGCCTGGGAGCCAACTACCCGCCGGGGTGGTGCTCGGCGGCGCCAACACCACCCATACATAGGGTGTTCTTGCCACCTCATCAGTGACCCACAACTACCCAGATGGCAGTGGCGCTCGGCGCCGTTTGGCGCCATGCTTGGGCCAACGAAAGCCGGTTGTGGACCGGCCCCGAAAGAGACCAAAGAGTCCAAGGAGAGGTCCAGGTGAGTTCTCCCATCGTCCAGCACCTCCCGGGGTTCATTCGTCGGCGGGTCTCGCAGCACAACGGGTCGACGTTCGAATTCCGGCCGCGGACAAGAGACAGGATCAAGGCCTTGGCAACCGAATTCAGAAACGAAGCCAGTTGGGACCGAATTCTCCGCATCTTGCTCGGGGCAGGAATGCTGCTGCTGGGCTGGCTCGTGCTGGGTGAAGGGATCTTCGGCGCCGCTTTCAGAATCTTCGGATTCGTGCCGCTGGTTACCGGCATTCTGGGTTGGTGCCCGTTCTACACGCTTTTCGGATTCGGGACCAAGAAGCAGACTCGTACCGACTGAGTAGCGGTCCTCGGTCCTACCGCCGCTCAGCTCCCCCCCGATCGAATAGAATCACAAGCGCCCAGGGTGGCGCGCGTTGTTCTTGCGCCCACCTTTTGAGGGTCTCGTTTGCGCCGCTCGAAGATCGTTCCAACTGGTAGGTCCACTCGGCCGGCGCCGACGGGAGTCTGCTGAACGGGAACGCCAGCCTTGCTGCAACAAACTCCAGACCAGACCGGTTCCGTAGCCCTGCTCAGGCTCAAGTGGGCCTTTCTGGTCACGCTGCTGGTCCTTTTCGTCTTTGTCGAGTTCGCCCGCTACAACCTGAGGTCGTTCCTGGATACCTGGTCGGGACGGCTGATGATGGATCTCGTGATCCTGGTCGGGGCCGTCTTCTTCTTCGGCGTCGTGTTCAATCTGGTTTCCCGACTGCAGATGCGACTGGAGAGGCAGAACCGCGAGCTTCTGGCACTCCACTGGGCTGCTCTGGACATCTATGGGGAGGTGTCTCTAGGCACCGTCCTCCAGAAGGTCGTCGACCAGGCGAGTCAGCTGCTCGAGGCGAAGTACGGCGCCATCGCCGTCTATGACGACAAGGGACTCATGAAGGAGTTCATGACCTCCGGAATGCCCGAGGAGGACAAGGAACGCATCGGAGCCCCGCCCGAAGGACGAGGTCTGTTGGGAGTCGTGCTGCGCCAAGGTCAGCGGATCCGCTTGCCGGATGTGACACGCGACCCACGGTCTGTGGGCTTTCCGCCGAACCACCCCGATATGCACTCCCTGCTGGCAATACCGATCATCTGCAAAGGGCCTTTCCGGGGCAACCTGTACGTTGCCGAGAAGATCACCGCCCTCGAGTTCGCGCTCGAAGACGAAGAGACCCTGGTCCGTTTCGCCACGGCCGCGGCGATCGCAATCGACAACGCGCACCTCAACCAGCGGCTGCGAACCCTCGCCGTCGCCGAGGAGCGCGTCAGGATCGCCCGGGAGATTCACGACGGGATGGCCCAGATCCTAGCCTACGTCAACACCAAGGCCCAGGTGGTCAAGGCCTACCTGGACAAGAACAAGCCGGAACAAGCTTCGGATCAGCTGGAACAGTTGGCGTCGGCCGCACGAGAGGTCTATACCGACGCCCGTGAGGGCATCATGGCCCTGCGCACTAGGGTGGGGCCCGACCAACCCCTTGGCGAGGCACTGCAGGACTACATGGAACGGTGGGAGATGCAGAGCGGAATCACCAGCTCGTTGGAGATCGAGGGCGACATCCAGGTATCGGATTCCGTCGAGCTCCAGCTGCTGAGGATTCTCCAGGAAGCACTCTCCAACGCGCGTAAGCACTCCGGAGCGACCCAGGTCAATGTCAAGATCCACCAGGAAGACAATCGACTGATCGCCTCAGTCGAAGACGATGGCAAGGGCTTCGACCCTTCGAATCGCCCGCGGGAAGCCTTCCCCCGCTTCGGCCTGGCGATCATGCGCGAGCGCACCGAGAGCATCGGCGGCACCCTCGATCTGGAGACCTCGCCCGGTAGTGGCACTCGCGTTAAGATACGAGTACCAGTTGCAACCAGCAGTTTTTGAGGTAGACACTCATGCGAATTCTAATCGCCGACGATCACGCTCTCTTTCGAGACAGCCTCCGCAGCCTCCTCGAGTCGCAGGACATCGAGGTGGTCGGCGAAGCCAAGAACGGTCAGGAGGCCATCGATCTGTCCTGGGAGAGCAAACCCGACGTCGTGCTCATGGACCTGACCATGCCGGAGATGGACGGTCTGGAAGCTACCAAGCGCATCGCCACCGAGCTACCCGATGTCAAGGTCGTTGTCCTAACGGCCTCCGACGAGGACAACAACCTCTTCGAGGCGATCAAGTCTGGCGCCAAGGGCTATCTCCTGAAGGACCTCAAGTCTGAACAGTTCTTCAAGCTGCTGGAAGGCGTCGAGCGCGGCGAGCCGGCATTGACGCCGGCCGTGGCCCGCAAGCTGCTGGACGAGTTTGCGCGCCCAAAGAAGCCGACCAAAGAGGAGTACGATCCAGATGCGCTCACCGATCGAGAACGCGAGGTCCTGGAGCTGATGGTACAGGGCACGACCTCGAATCGGCGACTGGCTAAGCACCTGGGGGTCAGTGAGAACACCGTGAAGTTCCACGTGCGCAACATTCTCGACAAGCTCCACCTCCACAACCGTGCTCAGGTCGTCGCCTATGCTCTTCGCACACGCTTGGTGGATTCCCCGCCCGAGCAAGAGTGAATCTCGACAGGGACTTGAAAGGAGGGCCCTCTCATGATGCGGATCCGTCGCATCCTGTACCCCACCGACTTCTCTGACACCGCAAGGCAAGCGCTGATGCACGCCTTGTTTCTGGCTGAGCAGTTCGAGGCGGAGCTGCACATGCTGCACGCCATCATCCTCCACGAGAGTGACCCTCGAGATCCGGATCAGCACTTCCCGGAGCCATCCGACATTCTCAACCGGCTCTTCGAGATCGCCGACTCCGAGATGGCGGAGCTCGTACGGCAGAACGAATCCAAGACGTTCAGCCTTCAAGAAGCGAGGGTCAGGGGCTATTCGGCTGGCGAGGTGATCCTGGACTATATTCAGGAGCACGACATCGACCTGGTCGTCATGGGTACCCATGGTCGGCGGGGCCCGGCCCGCCTGTTTCTCGGCAGCGTAGCCGAGGAAGTCGTCCGCCACGCGAGCTGCCCCGTGCTCACGTTGCGCCAGACAGAGACACCAGAAACCATCGAGGCCTTGGCGAAGATCCTCGTCCCCGTAGACTTCTCTCCTTATTCCAAGGAGGCTCTCTCCTTCGCCAAAGAGCTGGCCGCTCTCTACGGCGCTGGTCTGCAGGTCCTTCACACCATCGAAGAGCCAGCCTACCCCTACTTCTACACACCCGGTAGCAGCCTCTCACCCGTCGAGCAGCTTGAGGCCTTGCGTGAGAAAGCCGAAGAGGCCCTGGACGAGCTGCTGGCCGAAACCCCCGGGCCCGAGGTACCCGCTGAGAGGTTCGTCGCCACCGGAAGACCGGCGAGCGAGATTGCCAGGTTCGCCGAGGACCGTGGCTCCGACATGGTGGTGATCGCCACCCACGGTCTTACCGGTCTGGAGCGTCTGTTGGTAGGCAGCACAGCCGAACAGGTAGTGCGGCTCGCACCCTGTCCTGTGTTCACGGTAAAGAGCTTCGGCAAGAGCCTGATCTAGAGGGCCTAGGGGTGTAGGGGCTTAGGGGGGTAAGGTAGTAGCGTCCTGGGTAACAGAAGGGCTTCCTTGTTCAGGCGGAGATTGCCTGACTGCCCAAAGGCAGGCCGGAGGTATGACGGGCTCCTCAACCCCCAAGCCCTCAAGGATCGGCCGAAGGTATGCCGGCCGCCTCAACCCGCACTGTTTGTCCCACCAGGGTCAAACAGTGCTCGCGACCGCCTGGACGGCTCGCCGCAAGGCCTCTCCCACGTCCTCTGCGACCTCGGCGAGGCCTTCGGCTTGCAGCACTCCCAGGGCTACACCCGGGTTCATGGCTCGCACCACCGTCTGCCCCTCCTCGACCGAAACCGTCACGTTGCACGGCAACAGCACGCCGACCTCCGGCGCGGCGGTGAGAGCCTTGTATGCCGACGGCGGATGGCAGGCCCCGAGGATGATGTAGGGCGGGCGATCGACGTCCAGCTTCTTCTTGAATGTCGCCTGGACATCGATCTCGGTGAGAACTCCGAAGCCCTCCTCGGCCAGGGCAACTTTGCAGCGCCGTACCGCCTCCTCGTAGCTCAAATCCGTAACGATGGAAAAAGCGACCTTCTGAGGGTGCATGCGACTTCCTCCAGTTCCTAGTCGATCTCCGCCAACAGCGAGAGCAGGTCCGAGGTGCTGACGATCCCGACGACCTTACCCTCTCGGACCACCAGCAGGCGATGAAGATGGGAATCCATCATGCTCTGGGCCACGGTGTTGATCGGCGCCTCGGCTTCGACGGCGAAGACCGAAGGCGTCATGATCTCCCCAACCTTCAGTTCGTCGTCTTCCAGATGGAGCGTCTCCAACTCATCGGCGCTGAGCTTCCCCTCCCAGCCACGGGTGTAGAAATGCGCTTCGCGGTCATGACCGTTCATCAGTCGGTCTCCACCAGATGACGCTGCACGCACGATATCGGTCACCGAAACCACACCGATCAGGGCACCGTTCTCGTCCTCCACGGGTGCCCCCGAGATCTCCTGGTCGGTCAAAAAGCCAGCCAGCTCCTTGACCGTCATCTCGTTGGTCACCGTCATGACTTCTGGATTCATGATGTCCTGGGCAGTGAGTGACTTCGGCATTCCGACGCTCCTCCAGTTCACCCTCTACCTTACTCCCAAAGCGACGCCATTTCGAGGGGTACGAAGCGCTAACGCACTGCGACAGGAGTCGGATAGACTAACGCTTCATGGTTTGATTTCTCCGGTTGGTGTCCCGTCGCTGGTGGCCTCCCGGAGTCTACTCGAGAGGGATCCATGACCGAGACAACTCCTTCCGGCAATTCGCGCCGACGGTTCCTGAACTGGTTCCTCGGCACGGCGGCAGGCGCTCTGACTGTCGCAGTCCTCTATCCAGTTCTCCGGTTCGTCAGCCCACCCGAGGTTCCCGAGGCGAGCACCAATCAGGTGGAGGCCGGCCCCACGAACGATGCAGAGCTGCTCGAGAAGGGCTTCAAGATCGTGCGATTCGGTGCCGATCCGGTCATTCTCGTGCGCCTCTCCGAGACCGAGTACCGGGCCTTCGCGGGGACCTGCACGCACCTCGACTGCATTGTCGAATTTCAGAAGGACAAGCAGCGAATCTGGTGCAACTGCCACAACGGTGAGTACAACCTCCACGGACAAGTCGTCGCCGGTCCGCCGCCCAAGCCGCTGGAGCCCTTCAAAGTGGACCTGGTCTTCAAGGGCTCGGGTCAACCCCAAACCATCGTCGTCTCGCGAGCCTGAGCCATGAAAAATCTCGCTCGAAACGTCCGCGCCTGGTTCGACGACCGCCTGCCGGTGGCCGAGGCCCAGGAGTTCGCCGCACACAAGACGGTGCCGGCACACCGACTCTCGGTCTTCTATTACCTGGGCGGCATGACCATGTTCTTTTTCGTCATCCAGGTGGTGACCGGAATCATGCTGATGCTCTACTACCGACCATCGGCGGAGGAGGCCTTCGAGTCGGTGGAGTTCATCATGACCGTGGTGCCTTTCGGTTGGCTGATCCGTTCGCTCCACTCGTGGTCGGCCAACCTGATGGTCTTCTTCGCCTTCGTCCATCTGGCCACCGTCTACTTCACGAAGTCCTACCGCAAGCCTCGTGAGATGACGTGGGTCACCGGCTGCCTACTGCTTTTCCTCGCCATGGCCTTCGGCTTTTCGGGCTACTTGCTACCGTGGAATCAACTGGCATTTTTCGCCACCAAGGTCGGAACCGATATCGCCGGCGCGGTGCCGATCGTCGGAGAGTGGGCGCTTCGATTCCTGCGTGGTGGTGACCGGGTCACCGGTGGGACCCTGTCGCGCTTCTACGGCTGGCACGTGGCGATCCTGCCCGCAATTACGACGGTGCTGCTCGGGATTCACCTGATGCTGGTTCAGATCCAGGGGATGAGCGTGCCGCCGAAGCAGCAGGAGGAAGCCGACGGCAAGCGCCCCATGAAGTTCTTCCCCGACTTCGCCATGCGCGATCTCTGGGGCTGGATTCTGGCTCTAGGAGTCCTCGCCGCTATCGCCGCTCTGTTGCCATGGGAGCTTGGAGAGAAAGCCGACCCCTTTGCGCCCGCCTTCAAAGACATCCGGCCAGAGTGGTATTTCATGTTCATGTTCGAGACCCTCAAGCTGGTCCCTGGAGGGGAGATCGCCGGCATCGAGTACGAGGCGATTCCGATCCTGCTGTTCAGTCTCGGTGGGCTGCTCATGATGCTCGTTCCCTTCCTGGATGGGAAGGTCAACAGGACGGGGCGCAGCCCAGCCTTCACGTTCATCGGAATTCTCGCCCTGGTGTACATCGTGGGCATGACAGCCTGGGGGTACCGATCGCTGACACCCCTGTTCATCGTGGTCGGCACTGGTGCGCTGATGCTCCTACTCGGTCTGGCAACGCGCCACGATGCGGGCCCGGTCGAGGGCCAGATAGAAGGGAGGAAGTCATGAAGCGATCGGCTCTTCTGACGCTGGCCCTCGCCATGCTGGCGATCGCCGCGGCGCCCGTGCTCGGCCAGGGCCCCACCTCCTGTGAGACTTGTCACGCCGACGCCGATCTCTTCGAGGCCGAGAGCCTGCAAATGATGGAGGACTTCAGCGGTGGAGCCCATGCAGCCGCAGGTCTCTCCTGCCACGACTGCCATGGCGGCAATCCCGACCCAGCAGGCGCCGACGACATGATGGCGGCGATGGATGAGGGTTGGGGCGAGAACCCCTATGTCGGGACACCCGAGCGAGATGCCATTCCGGGCTTTTGCGGTCGCTGTCATTCGGACCCCACCTACATGAGGCGCTTCAAGCCCGACGCCCGGGTCGACCAGGAGCGCGAGTACTGGACCAGCCATCACGGCATAGCGCTCCGGGACGGGGATCTCAACGTCGCCACCTGCGTCGATTGCCATGGCGTTCACGGCATCCTGGCGGCCGGCAATCCCGACTCTCTGGTCTACCCGACGCAGGTGGCCGAAACATGCCGCGACTGCCACGGTGATCCGGAGCGCATGAGTGGTTACCAGCTGCCCAACGGACAACCGCTGCCGATCGATCAGTACGCCCGATGGAGACAGAGCGTCCATGCCGCAAATCTCCTGGTCAAGGAGGATCTCTCAGCCCCGACCTGCAACGACTGCCACGGCAACCATGGCGCGGCTCCACCTGGTCTCGACTCGGTGACCTTCGTCTGCGGTCAGTGCCACGGGCGCGAGGCCGAGATGTTCCGCGCCAGCCCCAAGCTGGCCGCGTTCGAGCTACACAATGAGTTCATGGCGGAGGCCGGCCCCGATGGCTGTGCGGGCTGTCACGAAGACCCCGAGCCGCAAGCCTCGGTGAGGATGACCAGCCTGGGTGAATGCTCCGCCTGTCACGGCAATCATGGAATCGTGCGACCGTCTGTGGGCATGCTCTCACCTCCTCCGCCAACTCCCTGCGAGTTCTGTCACGGCGCCAACGAGCAGGTGGCGGGGTATCTGAAGGAGCCAGAAGCCATTCGCCAAAGCCATATCGAGACCCGGGATGCCCTTATGGCCGAAGCCGAGGCGCAGGGCCTCGAAGGCCAAGCGCTATTCAATTGGCTGATCGACCAGGCGCTGACGCTGCCCAATCACACTCTGGCGACTGGCGAAGGGGCTGACCTGGTGCTTCGTCTGGAGTTCGAGCGGCTCTTCAACAAGTTCCGCCTGGGTCGGACCGTGTTCACCTACGAGGATCCGGTGACCGGCGAGATAACCGAAGGGCATGTGATCCGTTGCGACACCTGCCATGCCTCGGAACCTCTCCTGGCCGACGAATCGAAGGGCCTGAGGGTATCCGGCGCGATCCAGAATCGGATGCGGGAGCTGACCTCCCTGACTGCCGGCGCGGAGCGGGTCCTGCTCCGAGCGCGACGCGGCGGCGTCGAGACGCGCCATGCATTGGCCGAGATCGACCAGGCGGTCGACGCACAGATCGGACTCGAGGTCCTGGTGCACGGGTTCTCGGTGGACGAGGACAGTGAGTTCATGGAGACCCATGCCCGAGGCCTGGAGCACGCAGAGGCTGCCTTCGCCGCCGGGATCGATGCCATGGACGAGCTGGCATTCCGACGCAAGGGCCTGCTGGTCTCCTTGGCCGTCATCGTGCTGGTGCTGATCGGGCTGGCCTTCAAGATCCGACAGATCTCAGCCCGGGCGGACTAGCGTCGGCCTGGGCTTCGGGGGTTGAGGCGACCGGTCGTACCTTCCGGTCGGTCTTTGAGGGCTTGGGGGTTGAAGCGCTCGGACGTACGTCCGACCGGCCTGTAAGGGCTTGAGGGGTGAGGCGGCCCGCGCTTCGCCGGGCTGATCTTTGGGGCAGTGAGGGAGACCTCGTACGCGGCCTTGCACCCCTAGGCCCTTACGTACCTAAGCCCTTTTTGCCCTTCCTGCTGCCCTCAACGGTGCCAGGACCTCAAGACCCCAAGCCCTCAAAGGTCGGCCGGAGCAAGCGACGGACGATTCAACCCCCAAGCCCCAAAGATCAGCCGGAGCCAGCGACGGCTGCCTCAACCCTTATCGCGGTCGCTTTGCGACCGCGATAAGGCCCAAACTTGGCCAGGGAAGGAAGCGGTCCACACGCCGTAGGATCGGCACCAGCAAGTCGAAGATCTTGAGCTGGATGCGGCTGAAGGATCGCCGACGCAACACCTTGCCGTTGAACCACCAGGCTGGCACCGAGACCCGGTTGAAGGGCTGGGTCTCCTCCACCTGCAGGCCGACAATCTCGAGCTCGGACTTCAGGCTCTCGGCGGAGTATCGGCAGCGGTGGCCCAGGGCCTCGTCGAGGCTCGAGTAGAGCCACGGGCCGACCGGTACATACAGCACCAGCCGTCCTCCAGGACGGAGGGCTTCGCGCATGCGCTGCAATGCAGCAACCGGATCCTCAACGTGCTCCAGGACGTTGAGGCAGATCACCGTGTCGAACTGGCCTGTAACCGTCTCGAATCCGGAGTCCTTCTCGAGGTCCAGCAGTGCCACCTCCAGGTAGGGTTTACCGACGCTCAGATTCTCCAAGTAGGCCAAGTAGGCGGGATTGATGTCGCTGGCGAGATACCGATCCCTCGGCACGAGAAGCGAGGTCAGGTTACCGATCCCGGCTCCGATCTCCAGAACTCGCGAGCCCAGCATCGGGCGCACGGCGTCGGCCATCCAGCCGTTGAAACGCTGTGCCCTCTCAAGGGCATGCAGGATCATGCCGCCGTACTCGTCCTGCTTGTAGAGGTCGTCGACCATCCAGAAGTGAAAAATGGCCAGCAACGCCTTGAGGCCGTCCTTCCAACCGATCTTCTTGCCTTCCTGATAGGTGCGTCCGCTGTAGCTGATGGGAACCTCGAAGATGCGACAGTTTCGCTTCGCGAGCTTGGAGGTGAGCTCGATCTCCAACCGAAAGTCGTTGGAACGGATCGGAATCGACTTCAGTAGGGGGCCCCGTATCATCTTGTAGCAGGTCTCGACATCGGTCAGGTTCAGGTCAGTCGCCCAATTGCTCATGAAGGTGATCAGCCGATTGCCCAGTGTGTGCCTGAAGTAAAGGACCCGACGACGGTCGGCGCTCAGAAAGCGCGACCCGTATACCGCATCGGCCCCGTCCTCGAGAAACGGTGCTACCAGCTTGGCGAGATCTTGCGGGTCGTATTCGAGATCGGCATCCTGGAAGACGATGAGATCCCCTGTCGCGGCCTCGATGCCGGTGCGCACGGCGGCCCCTTTGCCCTGGTTCACATCGTGATGGAAGACCCGCACCCGGTCGGGGTGCTCGGCAGCCACCGCGTCGACGATCTCTGCGCTGCCGTCGGTGGAAGCATCGTCGACGATGATGACCTCGAGCTCACGAATACCGGGAATCGAGACTGCGAGCAGTCTTCGGAGCATCTCCAGGACGAGATAGCGCTCGTTGAAGACAGGAACGATGGCACTCAGGCGGAGCCCGCCTTCGCCGCCAACCGACTTCATGGTTGTCTCTGCGCTCATTCGTTCCTCACCTCATCGCGTTGCGTTCAGGTGCGCCTCGAGCGAGCTGCGATCGACTCGGGCAAGAATCCAGCTGCCCCCTTTCGACTCCAGCTCGACAGCAAACAACTCCGGTAACTCCTCGACCCAGGCATGCTCGATGCTTCTGGGACCCAGCGCCGCCACGTGGTCCACATCCCGGTCCAAGAGGCGGCCCAACCAGGCCCGCCGATCCGCTGCAACCGCAACCCCTGCCGAGTCCTCGTAGCTGATCAACCCGCCATCGGTCGTGATGGGGATATAGAGGACTTCCCGCTGCAGCGATGAGCCTAGCAACGGATAGCGAAACCAGTTATGGCCAATACCACCCCCGAATCCTGCCGTTGCAGCGATCGTGCGAGCTTCTCCTTCATCCAACTCCTTCCACAGCGGCCAACCACGAATGTAGTTGTTGTGATGAAAGTCGTCCAGCTCCCAGTTGGCGAAGAGCCGGTAGCAGTCGTACCGGGTCACCTCGCGGATCGCCGTAGACAGCACCAGGGCCAAGGTCACCATCAGCACCGTAGCCACCGCTCTCTTCCAGCTCGAGACCCGCCGACGACAGAGCTGCCAGACACCAAGAAGCAGTAGCAAACCGACTAGCCAGACTCGCAGAGTGGAACCAGGAATCGGCGCGGGCCACTTGCGAGGTGCATAGGCGAAGAGCTCGATCAGTAGAATGGGCAGCACCGTCCAGCGGACGAGGCGTTTTCCCGCATAGCCTGCCAAGGCAAAGAGAGCTGCGAACCCTGGCACCCAGAATCGACCGAGCACATTGAGCCATTGGGCCAGCAGCAGAACCCCCTTGCCAACCAGCGCCGGTGCCGCTACCGAAACCGCGGTGACCAGCGCCCAGCCCAGAAAGAGTGGACTGCCAATCTCCTTCGATCTGCGCCAACCACCCACCAGCCCCAAGATCAGGAGGCAGAGGCCCAGCCAGCCGACATTCAAAAAGGGATCCACATCCCGAACGTTGACCAGCAGGGCCTTCAGAGCCGCTCCCAGCGCCGTGCCCAGGTCCTTCGCCGGAGCTCCGGACAGCAGATTCTCGAGAGCCTGGTTGTAGGGCAGCGACTCCACGACCCTGAATGGATAGAAGGGCGA